>MDTG01057704.1_pt1 | contig 25245 bp, 24 predicted proteins | sample 811421 | NCBI WGS metagenome assembly MDTG01 (sample SAMN05326645, study PRJNA326480) | marine metagenome | isolation source: seawater | place: Pacific Ocean: South East | collected 2011 | reverse complement strand
TGCCCATCATGACGTAGTCTCCACCCATGGCGACCGCCATCTCCTGGACGCTCATGCCGGGCATCATCATGCCCATGCCTCCACCGTCGAGGGTGTAGATCGTGTGCCCCTGGAAGTCGCCCTGCTCCATTCCCATGTCGCCGGCGAACATCGCGAACGAATCGTTGAACTTCTGCGTGTCGCTGGACTCCATGGCCATCACGCTGATGAAGCTGTCCTTGGCGATGGGTCGACTGATCGACTCCAGCATGAAGACGCTTCCCCCCATGCTGTCGAGCATCGCGGCAAGCGTGGGCTCGATCTGCTGCAGGGCCTGCATGCCCTGGGCCTGGATGAAGGGATTCGAACGAATGACGGTCTTGAGGAAGTCGATGACCTTCGCGAAGTCGAAGTTGTAGCGGGACATCCCGTAGATCTCGGTCTCGAGGAGAGCGGGAAGCGTCTCGCGATCCGAGTTCTTGGACATCAGCTCGACGAGACCGGACTTGCCTTCGGGCATGTAGAGCCCCATGTTCGCCGTCAGCATCTGCGGAGCATCACCGACCTCGATCACGGCGCCCATCGCGTTGATCTTTCCCGTGGCGGCCACCAGCGTTCCGCCCATGAATCCCATCATTCCCGAACTGTCGAAGCTGGAGACCATGTCGGACAGGTGGCTCGTCAGGAGCACGAATGAAGGACCACCGGTCCCGATCATCGAGCTGATGCCCTGCCAGTCCTCGTTGTCGGACAGCGGATTCTCGACGGACTCGCCGTCGCTCGCATCCATTGCACGCTCCATGCCGGAGACGGATGTCGACATCAGCATGATGCCCTGCTTCTCGTCGAGGTAGAGGTAGGCATCCATCTCCTCGAGCGCCGACATGTCGGGACCCATGCTGAAACCGCCCCGAGCCTCGTCGTCATCGTCGCCGCCGCCACCGGGGAGCATGATGCACTCGCGTCCTGAGATGTCGATCGTGTCGCCACCCTGCTTCATGGCTTCGGCGAACATCTCGTCGATCGGCTCCTTCACGGAATCGAGTTCGTCCTGGAAGTTCAGGTATCCCACCAGATGCGGATTCACCCCGCCGGTCTCTGCATCGGCCTCCGCGTAGATTGCGATTCCCATGCCGAACTTCGACATCATCTCCTTGATGTCGCCGTCGCCGCTCATCTTGTCCATCACCTCGCCCATACCCGGGGAGATCATCTGGGACATGTCGAACATGTCCTGCTGCTCCATCATCTTCATCAGCGAAGACGAATCCAGCCGCTCGACGATCGGGCCCAGCCCCTCGAGCGAGAACACCACGACGGATGTCTCCGGTGCGAACTGCTCGATGCGAAGATCGACCGCGGTGGCGGTCGATGAGACGATTCCTGCGAAGACGATGCCGGTCAGACTTGATTTGAACACTGGGCTCTTCCTTCTGGTGCGATGGGTATGGAGATCAGGGACGAAGCTGCGGAGCAACGCCGTCCTCGAGTCTCGTCGGTGGCTTCTGGTAGTTGTGTCCCGCATTCGGATTCATGGCGTCGTAGGCGAATGCCTCTCGATTGCGGATGAAGTCCTTGACATAGCGGGAAGGAATGGCGAATCCAAGGTTGTCTCCGGACGGGATTCCCATGTTCGTGATGCCGATGACCTCGCCCTTGGTGTTGAAGAGCGGGCCTCCGGAGTTGCCTGGATTGATCGGGGTGTCCGTCTGGATGTACGAAAGACCGTCGAAGTTCCGCTGGGTCGTGGAGATGACGCCTTCGGTCATCGTCTGCTCCATGTTCAGCGGATTGCCGATCGCGAAGACGGGCTGGCCGACCATGATTCCCTCGTAGGATTCGAGCGGGGTGTACGGGAACGAATCCCCGCGCGGGTGGTTCATCTTCAGCAGAGCGAGATCGAGGTGGTTGTTGACCGAGATGATCTCGACGTCCTCCACGGTGGTCCGCTTGCGGGTGCCGTCGGGCTGGGGGACCCAGATGACGGCCCGGAGATCCTGCTCACCCTGGATGACGTGGGCATTGGTCACCGCGTAGCCGTCCTCGTTGATGACGACACCGGAACCGAGGCCGCCGGGCGTCTGGACCTTGATGACGCTCGACATGACCCGTTCGGCCTGGAGCTTGGAACTCAACTCGCGGGTATTCTGAACCGTGTGATAGAGATCGTCGCGCACGACCTTGACCTCGTCGTCGGCGGTCTCCTCGACCTCCTTGACGTCGTTGTTGTCCAGTTCGATGACCATCGGTCCGATGTCGAGCCACAACGTCGTGTCGTTCTGCTTCAGGAGCGTGCCTTCGAGGCGCTTGCCGTCGTTGAGCACGACGACGTCGGCCGATCCGGACGTGGCCAGCAGGCACGATGTGACAAGGAAGAATGGGAGGATGCGGCGCATGGTGCGGTCTCCTTGAAGTCGGTGGTCTCTGAAGGAACCAGTATAGGCCCTCCGTATTGCATTGGTGACGGAGAACGCCCTCTGGCTCATGACGTGTCCGGCAATCAGACGTTTCCCACGATTCGGCGTATTTTCGACCTCCGAAGGAATGATTCCGATCGGATCAAACGAGCCACCGATGCCCAAAGATGGATACCATGGTCGTTCGGATTCGGCTGCCAATGCCTCCAAAGGAGATCGATACCATGCGTCGCCCGCTCATGCCCCACCTTCTTCTCGTACCGATCATCCCCCTGCTGATCGGATCCGCAGGATTTGCCCAGGACGCTTCGCTGCCCGACTACTTCGGCTTCAGCGACGCGGATGTCATCAAGATCGGCGACTCCCCGGGGCCGATGATCGCGGCCGACCTCAACGGGGACGGGCTCGATGACCTGATGGTGCTGAACAACAGCGACTCCCGGATCGAGGTGCTCTACCAGAAGAAGGATCCGGTGCGAGGCGACGTCGAAGAACCGACCCGGGCGAATGAAATTCCGGACCACTGGAGGTATCGCCGCGAAAACATCCCCCTTGCCGACTACGGCAATGCGATGCGAACGCTCGATGCCGACGGAGACGGGGACCTGGACATCCTCTACGCCAGCAGAGGCCGAATCGTCTTTCTGATGCAGGAGGCGCCTGAACAGTTCAAGAAGGGCCGAATCCACAAGATCCGACAACTGGAAGCCGGCCCTGCGTCGTTCGCGATCGCGAACGTCCTGTCGTCCGACGGAGCGGACCTGATCAGCATCGTCGACGGCAACGTCACCGTCTGGCCGCTCAAGGGCGACGACCTCGGCAAGGCGGTCACCCTCGCGGCCGGACAGAAGGTCAAGGGGCTGGTGCCTGCCGACTACGACGGCGACGGCACCGTCGACATCGCCGGGATCATTCCCGACGACCCGGCTCCCGTCCGGATCTGGTTCGGACAGCAGCGGGACGGATCACGAAACCTCGGTGCACAGGTCATCTTCGAGATGCCGCCGATCACCGTATTCGAAGCGGTCCAGCTTCCCGGCGAAGCCGCATCGCGCATCGCGGTCATCGAGCGGGCCTCGAAGCGGATCGTGCTCTACGACCTCGCCAGCGAGCAGGTCGAAGACACCGGAAACAGGGACGCATCGTTCGTCGTGCACAGTTTCGAGGACCCCGGAAACCGGAACCGCACCCAGACGGTGGTCGACATCAACGGCGATGGGCTCCATGACCTCATCGCCACGGACACCCGAGCCAATTCCGTCGTCGTGTATCGGCAGGAGCCCGGCCAGGGGCTGTCCACAGGCGAATCCTTCCCCACCCTCTCGGAAGTCGGCTATCTCGCCGCAGCGGACACCGACGGCGACTCCATGGCCGAGGTCTTCGTCCTGTCCGAGGACGAAGGAGTCGTGGGACGCTCACGCATGGACGAGACCGAGATCGCCTTCCCCAAGCCGATGTCGATCTCCGAAGGCCACACCCCGGTCTCCATGAACCTCGTCCAACTCGACGACGGGCCGAAACTGGCCGTCATCGCCGCCGACAAGAGGGATCACCTGATCGACCTGATCAGCATGGACGGAACCCGGGAGAGCATCGAACTCGGATCGATGAGCCGGGCCCCCGATACGATCATGGCCGTCGACCCCGATCAGGACGGCCACACCGATCTCCTTCTGTTCACCAGAGAGAAGCCGATGATCATGCTCCAGGCGACCCCTCCCGCCAAGGATGACGCAGAAGAAGGCGCGGAAGAAGGCACGGAGGAAGGCGTTGATTCGAAATGGACCTTCACCAAGCTCGAGAAGGAGGACATGGGTCAGTTCGGACTGGTCGCCAAGGCCGCATCCGACAACACCACGACCTTCGACATCGACGGCAGCGGTCATGCCGAACTCCTGATCGCGGACAAGAACTTCGTCCGGGCCGTCCGCTACGAAGCCGATCCGACCGACGGAAGCAGCCCCGGATGGCAGGTCGTCAAGCAGATCAACACCGACGATCCCCTGGCCAGCCTGGTCTCGCTGACGACCATCGATCGACGCATCGTCGCCGCCGACAAGACCAACAACCGACTCGTCGTCTTCGAAGCCGACGACGATGGACGCTGGCGCGAGTCCGAGGCGCTCACCGTCCGGGGGTTCCAGCTGGGCCCGATCTACGGTGGGAACTTCACCGGGGACGATCAGCAGAGCATCCTCGCCATCGGAGACGATGGATTCGCCGTGGTGCGACTCGGAGGCGAACGCCGATCCCTCGAGGAGGTCGCCGCCTGGCGGACCGACGAGGAACGACGACTCCACTACGACCTCGCGGTCGGCGACATCAATGCCGACGGCTACACCGACATGGTCTCGCTCGACGCCGGCGAACAGATGTTCGAGATCTTCACCTTCAACGCGGACGGCGACATGCTGCACGTGACGAACTTCAAGATCTACGAGTCGAAGCTGTTCAGCCGCGGCGAAGGACGCGAGTTCCAGCCGTCGCAGGTGTTGATCGCCGACCTCTCGGGAGACGGAGCCCACGACGTGGCGATGATCGTCCACGACCGGGTCCTGATCTACACGCAGTAGGTCCGGTCGCTCAACGCTCTTCGATGGGCACGTAGTCCGAGCCGTGCGGGCCGGTGTACTGGCAACGGGGCCGGATCAACCGGTTGTCCTGATGCTGCTCGAGGACGTGGGCGGCCCAGCCGGCATTGCGGCTCAATGCGAACACGGGCGTGAAGAGATCGATCTCCAGGCCGAGCGAGAAGTAGGTCGTCGCGGAGTAGAAGTCGACGTTGGGGTAGATCCCCTTGTCTCCGACCTCACGCTCCATGATGTCCTGGATCCGGGTGCTCATCGCGTACAGATCGTGGTTTCCCGTCTCATCCGCGATCTTCTCGGCGAACGTGCGAAGGTACTTCGCCCGGGGATCGAGGGCCTTGTACACACGATGACCGAACCCCATGATCTTGCTCTTGCTGGCCAGCGATTCGGCCACGAATCCGTCGACCTTGTCGATCGATCCGATGTCCTGAAGCATGTGCATGACCCGCTCGTTGGCTCCACCGTGCAGCGGTCCTCGAAGGGTGCCGATCGCGGACGTCAGGGCCGAGTACATGTCGCTCTGGGTTGCGATGGTCACCATGGCGGAGAAGGTCGAGGCGTTGATGCCGTGATCGGCGTGCAGCACCAGACAGACGTCGATCGCACGGGCGCTGGCCTCACCCGGCATTTCGCCGTTGAGCATCCAGAGGAAGTTCGTGGCGACGTTGAGATCGGGCTTGGGAGCGACCGGCTCCTCGCCCTTGCGCAGTCGGGAGAAGGCGGCGATGATCGCAGGCGTCTTGGCAAGCACCTTCATCGCCTTGGCACGCTCGGATTCGAACGACTGGTCGTTGCAATCCGGATCCGTGGTTCCCATGGCGGAGACCATGGTCCTGAGGACGTGCATCGGGGACGCGTCGCGAGGCACCAGACGGAGCATGTCGAGAAGTTCTGGACCGAGCTCGTATTCCGAGCGGATCTCCGCTTCGAACGCGGCAAGTTCGTCTGCATTGGGAAGCCGGTCGTTCCAGAGGAGGAACGTGACCTCCTCGAAGGTGGAATGGCGAGCCAGGGCATCGATGTCGATGCCGTTGAACTCGAGAATCCCCTTCTGCCCATCGATGAACGACTTGGTCGACTCACCGATGATGGTGTGATCGAGTCCCTTGTCCATATGCATCGTCGCTGTTGCCTCGGCCATCTGTACATCCCCGCAGCGTCGATGCCGCTGCGTGCTCCGTGTTGAAGTTCTGTCCGCCCCGGTTTCCGTCTGGAAACTCGTCCCGTTCGTCCAACGAACGGGACTCGGACCCACCTCGGGGCGAGACCAGTCATTCTAGGGCACTCGCCACGGGGTTTCAACGGCCCGGAAAGACTGATACGCCCACCTTGGCAGGGCCTACACTGTCCCGGCGTGTTCATACCCATCGGAACAGATCGACCGAATCGCAGGCGACCCCGCGTCGTGGAGACGCTCATCGTCCTGAATATGCTGGTCTACCTCGCCGGACTGGCCGGAAACGTCTTCGGCGGCATCTCATTCGAACAACTGACCAACTGGATGATGCTGTCCAGAGGCGACTTCCATTTCTGGAATCTGATCACGTACCAGTTCGCCCACAGCCCCTCCGACATCTTCCACCTGCTCTTCAACATGGTCGGCCTCTGGATCTTCGGGACCTCCCTGGAGGATCGTCTCGGGCATGCCAGCATGCTCGCCTTCTATCTCATCGGCGGAAGCGTCGCCGGGGTCGCCCACATGCTGGAGACCTCCGCCCCGGTCATCGGGGCGAGCGGCTCGGTCTGCGCGCTGATCGGCGGCTTCATCGCTCTCTTCCCGCGGAGCCGCATCCGCATCCTCCTGCTGTTCCTGATCATCGGCGTCTTCGAAGTGGGAAGCCTCTGGGTCGTCGGCTTCTACGTGCTCATCGACTTCGTGGGCTGGGTCGCACCGAGCGGCTCGTCCACGGCCTACGTCGCGCACATCTCCGGCTACCTCTACGGATTCATCCTCGCCATGCTCATGCTCTCCATCGGCATTCTGAAATCCGATGATTTCGACATGCTCTTCCTCCTGAGACAGGCTCGGCGTCGAGCCGCGTTCAGATCGACGATGAGAGGAAGCACCGCAACCGCGTGGGACACCCCCAACACCGCCGCCTCCAAGAAGCCGGCCGTCAAGCGGGTCGATCCGAAGGAGGTCATCCGACTCCAGAAAATCGCCGAACTCCGGGGTTCGATCATGCGGATGATCAGGGAGACACGTTTCAAGGAAGCGGGGAGGATCTACAGGGAACTGCTCGCGTTGGATCCGCTCGCAACCCTGAACGAGACGGCGCAACTCGATCTCGCCAACCGCCTCTATGCCGACGGCGAACGGAACATCGCGGCCGCTGCCTACGAGCGGTTTCTCGAGAGCTACCCTCGGTCCAGCCAGGCCGACGAGATCAGATTGATGCTCGCACTGATGTTCACCCGGGAGCTCGACCGCCCCGAGGAGGCCAGGACGCTGCTTGCGGATGCACTGCCTTCGATCAAGAGCGATTCCCACAGGACGCTGGCCAGGACACTGCTCGATGAACTCGGCCACCCCGACACGGAGTCCCGGCCATGACATGGTGGACGAATGCCGAACCGGGCGGACCCACTCGGATCAAGATCTGCGGCATTCGTGATCACGAGACGGCTGCAGCGGCGATCGAGGCCGGTGCCCACGCCATCGGCTGCGTCATGGCCCCCGGATCGCCGCGGACCGTGACCCCTTCGATGGCGGTGGAACTGGGTGAGCGGCTTTCCGCTCCGGCGACGATCGTCGGCGTCTTCGTCGACGCCGACGTCGAGCGGACGCTGCTTCCCTGGCAACCCCGATGGACTCAACTTCACGGCCGGGAGGACGCCTCGATCGCGCGCATGCTCGAGGGCCCGGTGATCCGCGCCATCCCCTTCGATCCCGACGCGATCCGGATCTGGGACGGGCACCCCCAGGTCGATCGACTGCTGATCGACAGCGATCGACCGGGCAGCGGCATCCCCTTCGATCACGATGCGTTCCATGAACTCCGAGGCACCCTGAGGACGCCGCTGATTCTCGCGGGCGGACTCTCGCCCGAGACCGTCGGCGATGCGATCGAACGTTTCGCCCCCTGGGGCGTCGATGTCAGCAGCGCCGTGGAATCCAGTCCCGGCGTCAAGGATACGGGGCTGATCCGCGCCTTCTGCGAAGCGGTTCGGGATGCGGACGGATGAGCGACCTGCACCTGACGAACGCTCGGATATGGACCGCGGATCCTGCCCGCCCCACGGCATCGGCCATCACGATCCGCTCGGGACGAATCACGGCCATCGACGAAGCTCCCAATGGCGAACCCGTCATCGACTGCGGCGGCGACGTCGTGACCCCCGGACTCATCGACGCGCACCTGCATCTGCTTCTGGGAGGAGATTCCCTCGAAACGCTCGATCTGTCGAATGCGACCAGCCGGGACGAGTTCGAGGCTCTGATCGCGGAAGCCGACCGCACCGCGGCCCCGGACGCATGGATCATCGGAAACGGCTGGACCCAGGACAACTGGGCGGAAAATCACCTTCCCGACATGGATTGGCTGCGGGCCGCCGGCAGCCGCCCCGTGGTGTGCTGGAGAACCGACTGGCACGCCGCCCTGGTCAACCAACCCGTGCTCGATCGGTGCCGACTGCCCGACGACGCCCCGTTGCAGGCGGAAGGTGGACGGCAGGTACGACATCCGGACGGTCGCCCGACGGGACTGCTCCTCGAGGCGGCGGCATGGAACCACCTTCAGCCGGTGATTCCGAAGCCGTCCACATCACGCCGTCGAACCCATCTGCTGAACGCCCAACGCCACGCCCATCGCTTCGGAATCACCGCGGTCCGGACCATGGAGTACGCCGCCGACATCCTGGACGTCTACCAACCGATGCGTGACCAGCTGACGATGCGATGCTCGCTGGTGGTCCTCGATCGTGAACTTCCCCTGCAACTGGACTGGATCGACGACTTCGTCCAGGACGACCGACTGTTCATCAGCGGATGCAAGACGTTCATCGACGGCACCATCGGATCCCGCTCCGCACGGATGCTCGAGGACTGGGCGGATCGGCCGGGGGATCGCGGGATGCTCGTCGAACTGGCCCTTGAGGGTCAACTCGATCGATGGATCGCATCCGTGCACGCCGCGGGACTCGACGCCGCGGCCCATGCCATCGGGGACGAAGCCACCCGCATCGCGCTGAACCTCTCCGATCAGGCCGTCGACGATCGGCGGCTGACGATCGAGCATGCCGAAGTCGTGCATCCGGACGACGTGGCTCGAGTCGAAGGAACGTGGCTCAGCATGCAGCCGCTGCACCGAGCCGACGATGCTCGCAACGCCCCGACGGCACTCGGGCCGGATCGGACGGATCGGCTGGCCCCGTTCCGCCGCCTGCAGGAAGCGGGAGCCCATCTCGCATTCGGATCCGACTGGCCGATCGTCTCCTGCGACCCGATGCTTGGGATGCATGCCGCGACCACCGGCCACACGATCGACCACGTCCCGTTCCATCCCGAGCAGGCCATCGACGCGGAGGCGGCGCTCGTCGCGTACACCCGGGACGCCGCGGCCTGCTGCCGGCTGGCCGACTGCGGAGTCCTCAGGGTCGGAGCCCACGGTGATTGCGTCAGATGGAACGGCGATCCGATGCAAGTGGCGGAGGAATCTCGACGCCCCAGCCCCCAGTCGACGATTTCTTCCGGCAATGTCGTCTACGATGATGGAACGAGGAGTGCATGATGGATTCACCACTGACTCATATCGACGACCGCGGACAGGCCTCCATGGTCGATGTCTCCGGCAAGCCGCCGATACGACGCGAGGCGGTGGCCGAAGGAAGATTCATCGCGAAGAAGGAAACCATCGACCGGCTGCTCCGGGGAGACCTCCCCAAGGGAGAGGCGATGGCGGTCGCACGAATCGCCGGCATCCAGGCGGCGAAGGACTGCTCCCGTACGATTCCACTCTGTCATCCGCTCCCATTGGAACACGTGTCGGTCGAGTTCCATCGAGCCGACGCCACATCGATACGAATCAGGACATCGACGGTGGTCGTCGCCCGAACCGGCATCGAGATGGAGGCCCTGTCCGCCGTCGCAGGTGCCGCCCTCTGCCTGTGGGACATGACCAAGGCGATCGATGACACACTGTCCATCGACTCCATCCACCTCGTCGAGAAACGCAAGGCTGCAAACTGATGAACACCAGGCCCCGAATCATGATCGTCCTCACCACCATCCTTCTGGCCATGGTCGCCGGCGGATGCGAGAAACCACCGGTTCCGGAACAGGCGGAATCGAGTTCCGTCGCCGAGTCGCGGACCACGAACGGCTCGCTGCTCGATTCACTCGACGTGTCGGGCGACATCGACACCTCGGCCAGCACCAGCCCTCCCGACGATCCGACGACCGCCGTCTTCCTCGGGCTCAGGACATCGAAGCCGGCGACCTGGCTCTGGCAGCCTCCCAAGCGAAGCATGCGCAAGGCGAACTACCTCATTCCCGGTCGCAACGGCAGCGAACCGGCGGAACTGATCGTGACGCACTTCCCCGAAGCGCCCGGCAACACTCCAGAGGCCAACATCCAGCGATGGACGTCGCAGTTCCGTTCCGTCGACGGTGGACCGGCAAAGGCGCAGGTGGAACGAATGACCGTCGAAAGCATGCCCGTGACCCTCATGGAGATCCATGGGGAGTACATGGGGATGGGCGGAGCCTGGCACAAGGCCGATCAGCGAATGGTCGTCGCCATGGTCCAGGCGCCGGCGGGTTCGATCTTCATCAAGATGCTCGGCCCCGACGACACCGTGCTGGTCAACCGGGACGACTTCATGGATTTCATCCGCGGGCTCGCGCCGACCAGGTGATTCGCATCACTTGGACGGTGTGAAGGTCGCACCCGAACGCACGTGGCAGTTGATGAATCGCCCCTCGTCGCAGATCTCGAGATCCGACTTGCGCGTGAGACGAAGCGTCATCGGAACCACGGAACCAAGCACGACCAGTCCCGCTTCGGGATCGACGCTCAGGACGCGACCGGCGACGATCCGCGGCTGCCCCGCGAGGGGTTCGATGAAGATGCCTCCGGCTTCCGCCGGATGAATCTTCAGGGCGTCGGCTTCGATCCGACCCGAGATGCGCTGACCGGGTTCCGCATCGATTGATTCGGTTGGAACCAGCGTCAGTTCGTAGGAGTTCCCGCCGGGAGCGAGGACAAGCCGCTCCTGGTCGACTTCGCGGATCATCGCACGTGTTGTGGCTGAGTCAGGCATGGTCGAGGCATCCTACCTCGGCGACATCGCCTCCGGGGACTCCGAGGAAATTCGCAAGGAGCTCCGGACCGTGCGTCGACAGGAAGCTCTCCGGATGGAATTGGACCCCGTCCATGGGCGCCTCCCCCCGTCCGCTTCTGCGTCTGAGCCCCATGACGTCGCCCTCGGCGGTCCAGGCGCTGATTTCGAAGCCGTCCGTCACCGTCTCGCGGTCGACGATCAGCGAGTGGTAGCGGGTGGCCGTGAACGGCTCGGGCAGTCCCGCAAAGATCCCCCTGCCGTCGTGATGGATGGGCGATGTCTTGCCGTGCATCGGGGTGTCGTGACGCCGGACGGTCATTCCATGCATGGCGGCGATGGTCTGGTGCCCGAGGCAGACTCCGAGAATCGGAATCCTGCCGCAGAAGGCCTCGAGAAGATCCGGGCAGACGCCCGTTTCGGTGGGCGTGCACGGCCCGGGGGAGATGACCAGATGGGTGGGCGAAAGTTCCATCGCCCGCTCGACGTCGATCCGGTCGTTGCGCACGACCTCGATGCGCTTCCCGGGAAGAAGCACACCCATGCACTGGACCAGATTCCAGGTGAATGAATCGTAGTTGTCGATCAGGAGAATCATTGCAACGAAGCCACAGGGTATCGAAACCTCCGGCGACCGTCGTCGGCTCAGGCCGCGCTCTTGGTGCCGGCGACTCCATCCCGGGTGACCACGAACAGATCGGTCGTGATCGGGTACGGCAGCCGCTTGAAGTCCCGCTTGACCTTCTTGCAGACGCGGTCGACGAATCCGTTCGGACCATAGGACATCGCGACGAACATGTCCCGCGCGGGAGCGGCGACGTAGAAGTCGCCCTTGAGTTCGGGTGCGAGCCTGCCGTGCAGCGAGCCCATGAGCAGGCGGGCCGCGTCGTATCCATCCTGGGCGGCGAAGAACGCGGCACGGCCGCCATCCTCGGAATCCACGATCTGGATCTTCAGGTCGGGAGAGTATCGGGCCAGATTCTCGCGCGCGTAGTCGTCGAGGTCGTTGAGGGAGATGTTCCACTTCATGATCTGCTCGATCGTGATGCTGACGGTCAGCCTCGGCATGTCGATGACGTAGACGATGACGGTGTCGTTCACGAAGGGAAGATACGCAACCTGCTCCCGATCCAGATGATCGAAGATCGATTCGGGCTGGATGCGAGGCATGATCCTGGTGCGGGCCAGCGAGAGAGGCAGCGGAGCCTGGGCGATCGAATCACCCTCGAGCAGACGGCCGAGGAAGTCCTCGACGATCTGCACACCGAGGTCCGGATCGCAACTGACCATCCTGTAGAGGTTGCTCAGATCGAGATGACGACCACCGATGCAGAGATCCATGGGACCGAGCAGTTCGACTTCACGATCATTGACCTGCTTGCGGATGATCCGCAGGACATGTTCACAGAACGCTTCCGGTTCACGCGGCAGATGTGCCATGACGACCTCCGATCAAGTACCCATTTTCGGCTCGCGTGTGCTGGCTGAGCCTCGTCCACACCTCCCCATCGACCGAACACAGGTCGACCTGAAGGCGAAGATCCAATGATCCATACGCAGATTGGGCCCGGATGGATCTACTGGAGAGACGATTCCATGATCATCGGAGCAAATCGCCGTTTTCAATGCTCTCAGGAGGCGTTACCCTATGGTTCATGGATGCTTCACTTCGTATCGGCGACATCGAAATCGGTCCTGGCAAGCCGCTGGCCGTCCTGGCGGGGCCCTGCGTCCTCGAGGACGACGATACGAACCGTCGCATCGCGTCCCACCTCAAGCAGACCTGCGAGGAACTCGGTCTTCCCCTGATCCTCAAGGGAAGCTTCGACAAGGCCAACCGGACGAGCATGCGATCCCATCGCGGCCCCGGAATCGAAGCCGGCCTCGAAACCATGGCGGCATTGAAGGAGGAGTTCGACCTCCCGATGACCACGGACATCCATGCACCAGATCAGGCGGCGGCCGCCGCCGACGTCGTGGATCTCCTCCAGGTCCCTGCGTTCCTGTGCCGCCAGACGGATCTGCTCAGCGCGTGTGCCGAAACAGGCCGGCCGGTCAACGTCAAGAAAGGCCAGTTCATCTCCCCCGACGAGATGAAGCATGTGCTCGAAAAGCTCGAATCATGCGATGCCAAGGGCTGCATGCTCACCGAACGGGGAACCTTCTTCGGCTACCACCGTCTGGTGAACGACTTCGTCGGACTCGGCGATCTGATGCAGTTGGGAGCCCCCGTCTGCTTCGACGTGACCCATTCCACCCAGCTTCCGGGAGCCGGCGCGGACCAGACCGCCGGGCGTCCCGACAGGGCCGATCTGCTGGCCCGAGCCGCGGTCGCTGCCGGAGTTCACGCCATCTTCATCGAATGCCACCCCGAACCGGCCCGAGGCCGCAGCGACGCCAGCACGATGCAGACGCTCGAACAGACCAGTCGCATTCTCCAGGAAGCCGCGGCCATTCGTGCCGCACTGCAGGGCAGCCATGCCTCGGCATGACCACCCATGGCGACATGAAGCGCCTAGGATGTAATGATGAAGTGCGATCTGTGCAACAAACCGGCCGTCGTGCATGAGGTGACCATCTCGGGTGGCACCAAGAAGGAAGTGCACCTGTGCCTCGAACACGCCCAGGCCGCCGGCATCGCCATTCCCGGCCAGCAGCCCGTCAACAAGATGCTGTCGAAGTTCGTGATCGGGAAGAAGGAGGGAATGGAGAGCAGTCAGCGCCGATGCGGCGGCTGCGGTTCGACCTTCGGCCAGATCAAGCAGGCGAATCTCATCGGGTGTCCGGAGTGCTACCGGGCCTTCGAGGACCAGCTCTCTATGCTGATCGAACAGTCGCAGTTCGGAAACAGCGAGCACGTCGGCCGCATCCCCAGGAAGATGCATACGCCGAGTCACAACGAGATCAGGGCACGCAAGTTGATGCGTGAACTCGACGCCGCCGTCACGGCCGAGCAGTACGAGCGGGCCGCCGAACTCCGGGACCGGCTCGACGAACTGACCACGAACGTGGAACACGAGGACGAAGCCGACGGAGGCGCGCCGGACGCATGACGGACCAGACGCCCTCCACCGAATCGATCGACCGCGACGTGGTGCTCAGCAGCCGGGTCCGCCTGGCCCGCAACCTGTCGGGACAACCGTTCCTGAACCGGGCTTCGGAAACCCAGTGCGCCCAGATCGTCCGGACGACCCAGAACGTGCTGCTCAACGCGTCGATCGCCGAAAAGATCATCTGGATCGACCTCGACGAGATCAACGCCCACGACCGAAACCTCCTCGTGGAACGACATCTGATCTCCCGCAACCTCGCGGAGAGCACGCTGCATCGCGGCGTGGCGATCTCCGGAGACGAGCAGTTGAGCGTGATGGTCAACGAGGAGGACCACCTGCGGATCCAGGCCCTTCGCCGGGGGTCGAACATCGAGGCCGCCTTCCAGCAGGTCAAGTCGACCGACATCCAGTTGGAACACCAGCTCGATTTCGCGTTCAACGAACGCCTGGGCTATCTCGCGGTCTGCCCCACGAACGTCGGGACCGGCATCCGCTTCTCGATCATGGTCCACCTGCCGGGCCTGCGCATCACCAATGAACTGGGCAAGGTGCGTCGCGCCGCCAAGGAACTGCACCTGGCGGTCCGAGGCTACTACGGTGAGGGGTCCGAATCATCGGGCAACATCTTCCAGATCAGCAATCAGGTCACGCTCGGCTCCACCGAGGAGGATCTCCGCGACGTGTTCACCGAGCGGATCGTGCCGTCCCTGATCGACTACGAACGATCCGCCCGTCAGGTCCTGCTGAAACGCAATCCGACGCTGCTGGACGATCGTGTCCACCGCGCGCTGAACATCCTCAGGTCGGCGAGACTCCTGAAGGTCGAGGAGGCGATGAAGCTGGTCAGTCGCGTCCGGCTCGGAGTCTGCCTCGAACGCCTCGAGGTTCCGATCCAGCTGCTCGACGATCTCTTCATCCAGGTCCAGCCGGCCCATCTCAGGCAGCATGTCAACTGCGCACTGAACGCTGACGAGGAACTCGAGATCAGAGCCTCCCTCGTCCGCGAGGTCCTCAAGGACACCGTGTGATGATCGGCTGCCGCCTCAGGCTGCGGCCGCGTCGATGGCTCTCGCCAACTCGAAATCCAGGCCGGTCAGCCCTCCCGCATCATGGGTGGTCATCGTCAGCGTGACCTTGTTCCATCGAATGAGGATGTCGGGATGATGCGACGACGCTTCGGCAATCGCGGCGACCTTCTCCACGAAGGCCATCGAACCCACGAAATCCTCGTGGGCGAAGGTCCGCTGAATCGACTCCCCGTTGAGAGTCCACTCCCCGACGGTGAGCAGATGCTCCTGAACGCTCTCTGGATCCAACTTGTCCATGCCTAGATGCCTCCTGACACGGGGGCCTCATGCCGGCCCGTGTTGCCATACCATCCGACGAAACAGGCCCTCTGTCAATCGCCCCCCCCAATGCCCAAGAATCAACCCGCCAGTTCGAAGCCGGTCACCCGCCTCGCCCCCTCTCCCACCGGTGCGTTGCATCTCGGCAATGCAAGGACGTTCATCGTCAACTGGGCGATGGCTCGAACCAGAGGCTGGCAGGTGCGGTTGCGAATGGAAGACCTCGACGGACCACGGATCAAGGCCGGTTCCGCCGAACGCACCATCGAACTGCTCTCCTGGATGGGACTGGATTGGGACGGCGACACCATCGTCCAGTCGTCGGACCTTTCGCCCTATCACGAGGCGATGAAAGGACTCTGCGCGGCGGGCGACGTCTTTCCGTGCAATCTCAGTCGCGGTGAGATCCAGGCTGCATCCAGTGCGCCGCAGGAAGGCGCTTCGGAGAAGGCGTATCCCCGCTCGCTTCGGCCGACGAACGCCGGCGAACCAGTGGAGTTCGTCGAGGAGACGCACAACTACCGGTTTCTCGTGGAGGAATCATCGACCACGATCGAGGATCTCGTGGCGGGCAGCAGGACGTTCCGGCTCCCCCGCGAAACGGGAGACTTCGTCGCGTGGACACGACGAGGAACCCCGGCCTACCAGCTGAGCGTCGTCGTGGACGACATCCGCCAGGGCGTCACGGACGTCGTGCGTGGAGACGACCTGCTGGAAAGCGCAGCCCGCCAGACGCTTCTGTACAAGGCGCTCGATCGCCCCAGCCCCCGGTGGTGGCACCTTCCGCTGGTCCTCGGGCCCGACGGGCACCGTCTCGCCAAGCGGCATGGAGACACCCGGGTCGACACCTACCGCGCCCAGGGAATGACCGCCGGAAAGCTCATCGGCCTGATGGCCACCTGGTGCGGCTTGCGTCCATCGCTCGAAGAGATGACGATGGAACAGTTCCTCGATGATTTCAACCTCGATCTCATGTCTCGGGAACCGATCACCTTCACGGAACAGGAGCACGCATGGCTCGCTTCATGACAATGATCCTCATCACCATGTGGTTCGCCGGGTGCGGAGATTCCGCGTCGATGCGGACCCACGAGGAGATCCGACTCGGTGATGGCACGTGGAGAATGGAACTCGCCATGACGGACGAATCCATCGCACGGGGGCTGATGGGACGCGAGTCGCTCCCGAAAGGCGAAGGCATGCTCTTCATCTTTCCCGACAACACCGAACGTTCGTTCTGGATGGCCAACTGCCTGATCAACATCGAACTGCTGTATCTGGACGGCCGAGGCGTCATCACCTCGATGCACCGCATGAAGGCGGAGCCGCCCCGGGACGAGGGAGAGTCGGAACTGGCCTATCAGACCCGCATGAGGCACTACAGAAGTGGAATTCCGGTTCGATTCGCGATCGAGGTGCCCGAGGGCACCATCGACGAACTCTCGCTTGCCCCCAATCAGAAAGTGGATCTGGACGTGGAAGGGCTCAAGGAGCTCCGAAGTCGGGCCGATAGCCTCAGGGGCCCATGATCCAAGCGGGCCCGGGAGCCCGTTCTGCACCACGACATTCACATCTCGATGCTCGTCCCCGAAGCGGATCTCGAACGCGGCCGATCCATCGCCAGGTCCCTGGCCATGGCATGGCCAGGGGCGTCCCCACCCCGATTCACCGTTGATTCCGATCGACGACTCAACGCACGGCTGATCGAACACGCCGACGTGCTGGTCATCGACACCAGTCGCCACGCCCCGCCTCCCGAGACGATGCTCGAGTTGATCGCCCTGCACGAGATGGGCCTGCCGATGATGAGCCTCGGGACCAAGGGCGGATTCGACCGCTACGGACTCGATCTGCTTCAACTCGATCTCGAGAACTCTCCGGAACTGATCGCGGGCGCGCTGATCGGCATGACGAACCGCCAGGGCGAGGTCGCGACGCTGCTCCATGAAACCGGACGATCCCATCAGAAGATCGATCGACTCGATCGACAACTGGATCGACTGAACATGGAGCTCGAGGATGCCTCCAGACTGCAACGAGACAACCTTCCCAACGCCATCGAGGACGTGGCCGGCGGCACCGTCGGGACGCTCTGGAAACCGGCGGGCGCCGTGTCGGGCGATCTCGTGACGATCCTCGACATCGGTCAGCAACGAACCGCCATGCTGGTGGCCGATGCGATCGGCCACGGAGTCCCCGCCGCCATCCTGTCGATGATGATCCAGAAGACGGTCCTCGAGGCCCATCACGAGGACAGGAATCTGCTGGAATCCCCTTCGGAGATGCTGGGACGACTGAACGAGTCGCTGCTCCGCCAGGCGGGAACGGACACCCGGTTCGCCACCGCCATCTACGGGGTGTTCGATGCCGCCACCAGTCGGATCACGCTGGGAGCCGCCGGCCATCCCGCACCGATCGTCTCCGGGCGAGACGGGACGCTCCGTCGCCTCACCGCCCAGGGGCCGCTGCTCGGAATCTTCTCCGATGAAACCTACGGCGAGTCCACCTTCCAACTGGAGGCGGGCGACCGGATGGTGTTCTATTCGGATGGAGTGGAACAGGCGTCGCAGTGCATGTCGCAGGACATGTCCATCTCCGGTGCGGTCGCCATCGAACGACTCGTCGACCATGCCGCGAAGAAGGAGTCTCCGTCGACCTTCATCGACTGCATTCGAAGTTCGCTCGGCATCGAGACGTCACGACGCGGGGCCGACGACATGGACGACCTGACGATGCTGTGTCTCTATGTGGACGACCGCACGACCTCCGCCGCCACGGCAGCCTGAGCCTCTAGCCGGGCATCCTCGACTCGAGCATTCTGGCGACCACGCGTGCAAGCATGTCGCACTCGATGTTGACCCGATCACCGACCGCAAGACTTCCCAGCGTCGTGTCCTCGAGCGTGACCGGAATCAGTGCGATGCAGAACCGCTCTCCATCCGTCTCGGTCACCGTCAGCGAGACGCCGTTGACGGTGATCGATCCGCGATCGACGACCAGCGGCCGCAACGGCTCGGGAAGCCGGCACCAGATCCGGACATCGTCTCCGTCGCGGGAGACGGAATCGACGATGGCGACACCATCGACGTGCCCCTGGACGATGTGCCCCCCCAACTGATCTCCCACCCGGAGAGCCGGCTCGAGATTGACTGCGCTCCCCACCTCGAGCTCTCCGAGCATCGTGAGTTCAAGGGTGCGAGGAATGACGTCGAACCTGACCAGAATCGCCCCTTCGTCCACCTCGGGCTCCGAGGCCACCGTGAGGCAGCAGCCGTTGACCGCCACCGAATCCCCCACGGCCGGTTGGTCCATCCCGACGGCCCGAACGGCCAATGAGATCGCCTCGGCCTCCGAAGAGGCTTCTGGACCCCCTCGACGCGGCGTCAGGTCCTCGATTCGTCCTAGATGCTGGATCAACCCGGTGAACATGGTATTCCTCGGCCCTCAGGATATCGATTTCTTGACGCACTCACAGCGAGGGCGGATACTGCCTCTCTTTCCGTGGCTCCCGATCCGGGACCCTGACGCTCCCAACAATCCCCCATTTGAAGCGCACCATACCCATGTCACACGGACCACGTCCCACCCGTTCAGGCAGCTTCGCACGCAGATCCGCCGTGCTGATGGCCAGCTTCACACTTCTGCTTGTCTCCACCGGATGCCAGACATCCGACAATGATGCCGGCAAGAGTCAAACCCAGAAGGATGCCGAGCGACTCGCCAGACAGCAGTCCGTCCGGGATCACCTCGAACGAACCTACGCGATCGGCCCCGTGACCTCCGCCAGCTTCGGATACGACGTCCGATGGCAGTTCCCGATCCCCGGCGAGCGGATCAAGTTCATGACCCCCCACGACGACCGTCTCTTCATCGTGACGGCCAAGAACGACCTGCTCTGCCTGCAGGCCGACAACGGACGCCGGATCTGGACCGTCTCGGTCGCACGGGAACTCCAGGACGTCCACTCGGTCACCTACATCCCCGAAAGCGAGCTGGTGCTCGTGCTCGCCGACAGCATCCTGCTGACGCTCGATGCCAACACCGGAATGACCAAGACCGCGGTGCTCGGCAAGGCACACCAGAACCTGGATTGGATCGCAAGCACTCCGGGCGTCCTCAGCGGCGAACACCTGATCTACGGATCACGCAACGGCCAACTCATCTGGCAGGCGTGGGAGATCGGATTCGGCTGGAAGGCCTATCAGGTCGCACATTCCATTCGAATCTCTCCAGTGCTGCGAAGCGGCATCGTCTGCTGCGTCAGTCCCGACGGCATCGTCTCGGCCTTCGCGGCACGCGATGCGACGCAACTCTGGAACACGAAGCTGCTCGACAGCATCGTGTCGAAACCCGCCGCCAGCGATCATGCCATCTACGTCTCAGGCGTCGATCAGCACCTCAGGGCGTTCGACATCCACAGCGGCCGCACCCTCTGGCGCGTCCTGACGGAGAATGCGCTGGTCGACGACCCCATTCTCATCGGAGACCACGTCTACCAGCAGATTCCCGGAAAGGGACTCGCATCGTTCACCGCACTTCCCGTCAACAAGCTCGACGGCGAACTCAACTGGACATGCGATTCGAACTCCGGCACGGTGCTCACCCGGAACGGCGACACGCTCGTCACATGGGATCCGGACGCACGCGTCCTGGCGACGATCTCCGCCACCCAGGGAACCCCCGTGTTCTCGAAGGAATTCCCGAAGATCGTGCAGGTCATCTCCGACGATGTCCGCAATGGGACGTTGCTTGCGATCAACGAAGACGGCCAGCTCGTCTGCCTGAACCCACTTCGCTGACCCAGCCTCCCTCACCCCCACGCAGGCCACACACACCATGGACCGCACTCCAATCTCACGCGCCCTGCTGTCCGTCAGCGACAAGACGGATCTGATTCCGTTCGCCAGATCGCTGACGAATCTGGGAATCGAACTGATCTCCACCGGCGGCACCGCACGCGCACTGGCCGAGGCCGGACTCGAGGTCACTCCCGTCCAGGACATCACCGGATTTCCGGAGATGCTCGACGGGCGGGTCAAGACCCTCCATCCCCTGGTCCACGGCGCACTGCTGGGCCGGCCGGACATCGAGGAGCACGTCGATTCCATGTCGGAGCACGGCATCGTGCCGATCCAGCTGGTGTGCATCAACCTCTACCCCTTCGAACAGACCATTCGTCGAGAAGGCGTGAGTCAGGACGAGGCGATCGAGCAGATCGACATCGGTGGCCCCGCCATGATCCGATCGTCCGCCAAGAACCATGAGTTCGTCAGCATCGTCACCTCGCCGCAGCAGTACGACGAGGTCATCGACGACATCCGCCGAAACGACGGAACCTCGTCGACGCAGATGCGACGAAAGCTCGCCTCCGACGCGTTCACCCGCACCGCCACATACGACATCGCGATCAGCGACTGGATGAGCCGCAAGGGCGACGACCCGTTCCCCCCCGTGCTGCAGGTCACCGCCCTGCGGTCACGCATCCTGCGCTACGGAGAGAACCCCCATCAACGCAGCGCCCTCTACGTGACCCCCGGCGACGGCGCGGTGCAGCTCGCATCGGCGCATGTCCGTTCCGGAAAGCCGCTGAGCTTCAACAACCTCAATGATGCCGCGGGAGCGGTGGCTCTGGTGAACGATCTCGCGATCGTCTCGCCCGACCGCAGCGCCGCCACCGTCGTCAAGCACACCAATGCCTGCGGGGCATCCGTCGCGGACGATCCGAAGGCCGCCTTCCTGGCCGCATGGGAGGGCGATCCCCGGGCCGGATTCGGCGGCATCGTGGCCATGAGCGATCCGGTCGATGCCGAACTCGCACGCACCATCTCCGACGGCTCGAGGTTCCTCGAGGTGATCATCGCCCCGAACTTCGATGACGAAGCCGTTGGAATCCTCGCGGAGCGATGGAAGAACGCCAGGCTGCTGGAGGTTCCCGGCATGGGATCGATCCAGCCCCAGGCCGCGACCCTTCGCAGCATTCCCGGCGGCCTGCTCGTTCAGGAGCAGGATTCGATCATCGCCGATCCGAACAAATGGATGCATGCCGCCGGGCCTCCGGCGGACGATGCCCTGATCGAAGACGCACGCCTGATGTGGATCGTCTGCAAGCACCTGTCCTCGAATGCGATCGCGGTCGGCGGCGACGGCCGGCTCGTCGGAGCCGGGATGGGTCAGGTCGATCGGGTGGGAGCCTGCGCCCTGGCCATCGAACGCGCCGGTGATGAACTCGGAAAGCTGTCCAGGAAGGTCGCCGCATCCGATGCGTTCTTCCCGTTCGCCGACGGCCCGGAACTGCTCGCCGAGGCGGGCATCCGATGCATCATCCAGCCCGGTGGATCAAAGCGGGACGACGAGACGATCCAGCTGTGCAACGACCGCGACATCACCCTGCTGATGACAGGGATTCGTCACTTCAGACATTGAACGTCGATCAGCCCGTTGCGCCGATGCTCACATCGACCGGCTGAGCGGTCGGCTGGTGCGTCGGCTCGAGTGCGATCTCAAGCGGGAGACGCCGCCCCTGGCCGTCGTAGGGAATGTTGTCCTGATCGATGATCCGCTGGATCGCCATGATGCCCTCGATGAGCATCTCCGGCCGCGGCGGACATCCGGGCACGTAGACATCGACCGGAACGTACTGATCGATGCCCTGCACGACCGCGTAGGTATCGAATACACCACCGGTGGACGCGCAGGCGCCCATCGAGATGACCCACTTGGGCTCCGTCATCTGCATGTAGATGTGCTGAAGAACGGGGAGCATCTTGACGCTCACCCGTCCGGCCACGATGAGGAGATCGGCCTGACGCGGGCTGAAGCGGAACACCTCCGCCCCGAATCTGGACAGGTCGAATCGACTCGATGCGGTGGCCATGAGCTCGATGCCGCAGCACGCCGTCGCGAACGGCATCGGCCACAGGCTCGAACGGCGTGCCCAATTGATCACGCGATTGAGCTGAGTGGTGAGGATTCCGTCGACGGGAAGGGCGGCTTCAAGACCCATGAGCGTGCTCCAAGGCCGGCAGGAAATGCCGGCTGCCCCTCATGGTAGGTCCGATGTTGGCCCGATGCCACCGGGAATCCTCAAGCAGCGGCCGCCTGCTCGTATTCGAAGCCCATTTCGTGATCGGGCTCCAGACCGAACAACCGATCGATCTTCAGCATGGTGAAGAGCTGGGCCAGGCGTCCTCGCAGCCCGCGAAGGGTGGTCTGCACTCCGAAGGCTTCCGCGGTATTGCGGATGTCGATGCACATTCCAAGGCCCACGCTCTGCATCATCTGAACGCTTGAGACGTCCAGCACCATTTTCGTCAGTGATCCGCCGTGCTGGCGGAGCGTGCGGTGAACCGATGCGGCGATGATCGCAGCCTCGTGATCACCCACCCGGGGTGCCGCGAGGCACACGTGAAAAACGCCGTCCTTCATCGAAGTACTGACGTACGGATTGAACGTATTCTGATTCATGGATCTGTCTCTCCCTATGCTCCAAGGTGAACTCTCTCACTGGATGCATCGAACGGATCCCCCCATGCCATGAGCCCCGGTCCGGCCACGGACGGGCCGCCGGCCGCCGAAAGCCCGCTGAACCGGCACAGCCTTCCCAGATGAACTCCAAAAACGATTATCGGCCCCTGCCGAAGGCCGGTAGGATCTTGGAATGGAAACAGGCCTTCGAACGCTTCTCCTGATGCATCCGAGCATCCCGGGATCCTCCTTCGACATGAAATCGCTCCTCTGCAGCATCCTGACGATCCTCATGCTGTCCACCGGCGTCTCCGCCGAGGAGCCGGGCGGGCAGCCGCAGCCTCCTCGAGACGAGCAGCCGGGGACGGAAACGGCCCCGCAGCCGCCGGAATTCGTCCTCGTCCAGAAGCCGATCCAGGAACTCGTCGGACAAGCCAGAGCATGCCTCGACGACACGTTCAGAATCCACGAGGATCGATTCTGGATCATCCTGACCGACGCGGACTACAAGAGCATCGAACACATCGGGCGTGACCTCAAGGCCGCCCGCCACCAGTTCAACCGACTGTGTCAGGTCCTTGGATCGGTACGACCGATGCCCCGGGAGAAGATGCTCTGCATCGTCTTCCACGATCAGAAGGCGTTCCTCGACTTCTACACCCGCTGCGAATCGTCCACGGAGGCCCTTCCTCCCACCGCGGGAGGGTACTTCTCCCCCGCCAAGCAGTGGATCGTCTTCTACGAACCTCGTGGATTCCCGGTGGTCCGCGAAGCACAGGACAACCTGGCGGAATCGGAGGATCAACTTGCCGAGTTCGAAGCCGAGCAGCATCGGGATCCGAAGAAGGCGGCCCGCCAGCGGGAGATCGCCGAATCATGGTCGAAGCAGCTCGACCGGCATCACGAAGGCATCCAGGCGTTCGAGCGCGAGTTGAGAACCTCCGTCACCGTGCACGAGGCGTTCCATCAACTGAGCTCGATCACCGGATTCGTCGACAGCCGCGGCGGCTGGACGCTCTGGCTGCACGAGGGGTTCGCCACCTGCTTCGAGACGGACGACACCGCCTACGCCTTCGGCCCCAGCCATGAATCGGAACTCCGGCGCAATGTGTTCAGAAGCATGCTGGCCAAGAACGAACTGCTTCCCCTCCGGAAGCTCGTCGCACTGCGCACATACTCGGCCCTGCCGCAGCATCGCCTGCCCGTCTTCTACCACCAGTCCTACGCGCTGGTTCGCTGGTTGTACCGATTTCGACGTACGCAGCTCAACAGCTACATCCGGGCGCTGAGGGAACGTCCCGATCTGGAGTTCCCGCGTGACGACATCAAGGTGTTCGAGGAATACTTCGGCCCGATCGAACGGCTCGAGCGACGCTGGATGAGGGACGAACTCGACGACTGGGCCGTCAGTCAGACGCAGCCTTGAATCGTTCGCGCTGACGCAGATCGCCGACACGCTGGGTGACCATGGTGATCTCCAGGCCGTAGAGTACCGACAACCACATCATGTACATCCAGAACATGAACACGGGAACGAAGCCGAGGCTTCCCCCGAGCGGGCTCGAACGCACCGCCCCATCGATGTACAGGGTGAGCAGCCACTGGCCGACCAGCAGCAGCAGCGTGGCCGAGGCGGCGCCCAGTGCCGCGGGGCGTCTTCGGATCGCACGTGCGGGAACGAGCCTGTAACAGAGCTGCAGAAGCCACCACAGCGAGACGATGGAGATCACCGTCTGCAGCAGAGAGGTGACCCAGGTCCAGAATCCGAAGACGACGGACACCTGCTCGATCGCCCGATCCAGCATCCAGACGACGGTCACCGTCAGGAGCGGAGCCAGCAGGATGATGCCCAGATAGATCCAGATGCGGCGTTTGATCCAACCCGACGGCGTCGAGCGGCTGATGATGTTGAAGGTTGCATCGACCTCCTCGACGAGCCTGAACGCCGAGTACAACACGACCCCGATTCCGATCCACGTCAGTCCCGTGAGATCGAGCGCCATCGCCTGCTGGGCGAGTTCCTGCATCCACTCGACGAGATCCTTCGTGCTGGAGCCGTCGCCCGAAGCCATCGTGATCTTGATGTCCTCGAGATGGAACCACTCCGCCAGATCAT
>MDTG01239351.1_pt1 | contig 25249 bp, 28 predicted proteins | sample 811421 | NCBI WGS metagenome assembly MDTG01 (sample SAMN05326645, study PRJNA326480) | marine metagenome | isolation source: seawater | place: Pacific Ocean: South East | collected 2011 | reverse complement strand
GAAAAAAGATAACTCTATGAGCATCACTAAACAAGGTGTTAAAATATGGGAAGTTACTAAGGATTATGATAGTACTACCTTTCTTAGCGATGAAACCTCCCTTGGATATGGTATTAATGTATATCAAGAAACAATTAATAAAGTAATTAAAGAATATCTAGTCCATTTTGATTATTTTGTAAGAATTATGGAAAACTATGGATTTAGACCCATTACAAAAGAAGAAGCTAATGAATTTAACTTACCTAACGGTATTGGTAATTTCGAAGATTTATTTACTAAAACAAAAAATAAACAAAAAAGAAATCCTAATATAAATCGTTTTATTAAAAAAGCCCTAGATATGTCTTTTGAAGAAAAAACCATTTCATTTTATAATAATTATTTCGTATTTATAAAAATATCTGAACCAGAACCTGTTGTAGAAATAGATGGACTACCTGATAAAGCCATGGATGACAAAGATTTGGAACAACCACCAGAGGAACCTACTCAACCAAAGGAACCTACTCAACCAAAGGAACCTACCGAAAATACAAAGGTAAATAAAGTTACCAAAAAGAAAAAAAAAATTAGATTGGTTAGAAAAAAGTAATATAGATAAGTAGAATAATATTAAAGACTTTATAACAATACATATTAATAATGAGTTATTTTACTTTATCCTTTATAAACTATAATAATTTAGATGAAAATACCATTGATATTAGTTATAATAATCTAGATACCACTATATTACAACCATACATATCTAAAACTACTTTTACTTATCTTAGCAATATTAAACAAGAAATTGAAAAATATCAAATTGAATGGGATAATATAAAAAAATATATCAATCCATATGAATACATACATACCACCATTCCTGATTGTAAAAGTTGTGTATCCAAATTAAAACCCGTTTCTAGATCTTACTATAAATTAATTGAAATTGTTAATTATTTAAATATATTATCTAATTATCAAAATACAAGTCTATATACATTTCATTTAGCAGAAGGACCTGGTGGATTTATAGAGGCAATGGCAAGTCTTAGACAAAAAACATCTTTTTCCCATAAAGATATTTACCACGGAATGACGCTTATTAACAACGATGACAACAATGTTCCTGGTTGGAAAAAAAAATATTTCGATAAAAACTCATCTATACAATTAATTAAAGGAGCCAGTGGTGACGGAGATATATTAAATCCCATTAACTTGAAATATTGTTACGATAAATACAATCAAAGTATGGATATCATTACGGGAGACGGAGGTTTCGATTACTCGATTGATTTTAATAAGCAAGAACTTTTATCGGTTAAATTAATTTTAGCCCAAATATTTTACGCAATTATTATGCAAAATAAAAATGGAACTTTTATTATTAAATTTTTTGATATATTTTATAAACCCACTTGTGATATGATTTATTTTTTATCTTTTTTTTACGAAAAAGTATACATCATGAAACCTAACACTAGTCGATTCGCAAATTCTGAAAAATATGTAATATGTAAAAATTATAGAAATACAACTAATAAAAAAGACCTTTTAAACCTTTTTCTACCTATTCTTGAAAATATTAAAACTTGTTCTTATATAACCCAAATTTTTAATATTAAACTACCTAATATTTTTATTCAAAAAATAGAAGAAATTAATTCTATATTAGGACAACAACAATTAGAATGCATATTAAATACTCTACAACTAATTGAAAGTAATAATACAGATAAATTAGAACAACTTAAACAAACCAATATACAAAAATGTATTAATTGGTGTATTAAGTTTGATATTCCTTATCATAAAATTATACAACAAACCAACATTTTTTTAGAAAGAGAATAATTTATATATTATTTATATTATTATAGTTTAAATGGATAAAGGATTCGATATTCGAAATTATAATTTATTTGATGTTTTAAATATGTTAAATCTTCCCTATGAATTTCATACACAGCATTTAGCAGATCTTAAAAATAAAATTACCCAATTAAATCAACCAGGAGTTTCTATTGAAACCTATAATTTTTATAAAAAAACTTATATTCTGGCAAATTGTATCCATAAATATCGAGAAAAAAAACGAGAGTACGACATGGATTATTTTCCGGAAATAGAAGAAGATAAACTTCTTTACGAAGACATATTAAAAATTCCCGACTTCGAGAGATTACAAAGTTCCGACCATATACTTGAATTAGTATTAAAAAATAATGATAATTTAAAAATTAAAATAAATGATAGTCTTCCAGAAGAAATTGTGGAAGGAGCCAAAGAAAGATTAAAACGATCTAGCATCGAACCTCGACTTTCTACCGCCGTTCCTTTAGCACCTGGTTCCATAAATTCTATTAAAAGACAACTTCAAATTAGAAATTTATATTTAAACTCTTGTTATAGGGACGAAACCAACTCTCATTCTACCTCTAGTAATTTTAGATATGTTATTCCTAGTGAAATCAATAATGTCGTATCCATTCAATTAACTTCTATTGAATTACCCGATTCATGGTATCTATGTAATTCACATTCTTTTACTATTAATAGTAATGTATATACTATTCCGGATGGTAATTATACATTAGACGGTATTAAAACCAAAATAAACTCTTTAATCACAACCGCTGGTTCCGACAATGATATCGCCTTCGATATTGATGCAAATTCTTTCAAAACTACAATAACCAATAGTAATGTTTCGACTAGTTATACCATTACCTTCTCCAGCAACGAAAATGAAAAAAAGAAAAGTTTAGGATGGCTTCTTGGATTTAGAGAGATGAGTTATAGCATCGCCGCATCTCAGTATGTTACATCCGAAGCGCTTTACAATGATGGTTCTAGAAGATATTTCTATTTTTGTATAAATGACTTCCAGAATAATGTAAATGAAACCAATTCTATTTGCTTACAAAATAATCTCTCCAACAAACATATATTAACTAAAATATGTATTCAAGACACTAAAAACTTTATGAAAAGTCCCGTGGGAGCTAAGAGAAACTACAATGGACCTATCGATTTAAAACAAATCAACGTTCAATTGTTAGATGAGTTTGGAGAGATTATAAATTTAAATCATATGGATATTGGATTTACCTTACAATTAGAATTATTATACGAGAGGGATTTGATCGTGTAAATTATATAAATAAATAAATATATATTTATATAATGACCGAATGGAATCTATTTGAACCTGATTTAGATAGTCCGCACGCAATTATTGTATTTGATGATGGTTTAGACCCCTATAAAAAAAAAGAAAATATTTGGTACATATGTGGATCTTGGAAAGGTAAAGTACGATTAGTCAATCAAGACCAAAAAACGTATATCAACAGCATATCCTCTTGGAAAATTATTAAACATATTAATACTAATCTCAATAATTATACACTAGAATAAAAATTGAATTATAAATTATTTCTTTATATCTATTAAAAACAAATATGCGCTCTCTATGCGATGATACCATTATTCATATGCATTCTTATCTTACTCTAAACGATCACTCTTCACTATCTACTGCTAATAAGTATTTTAAAAACATGATCGATAGAAAAGAACTTATTAAAAAACTTAAAAATGTATCTTTTAACCGATTAAATGACCTTATTCATCTAGCCTTGCCATGGTGCAAATACGAAGATGTTGAAATAGATATTACAGGCGATACCTTCGATTATATGGATAAATCCACCATTTTTACTTCATATATTGAAGAAATTTCTACCGCCCTACTTGTTAAATCTAATATCGCCTGCAACGAAAATTCTAATCTAAAACCTTCTAGAACCTATCTATCTACTATGTGTTACTCACACAGTTTATTTACCGAACCTTTGCCACCTAAAGAATATAAAATAGATAAAATATATAGATGCAGAATGATCGGACAAATCAGACATACTATACGTAAATCTTTGCTTCTTAAAGCACTTATCTATTGAAATTTATTCTAAATTTGAAAAATTTAACAAATTGAAATTTATAGTTCCATGCGGATTTCTATCACCTTTCGATAATTTTATTAAATACTTTAACCGTTGGACCGGTGTCATCTTTCCCAAAATCTTTATGATGGCACCTTTACTATCTAAGTATAAATTTACGGATTTGTAAAAACTAATACTATCTGTATTTCTATCTAACACACTCTCCGCATAATAACATGTTATATCATATTTTATCATTAGATCTTTAAAATTGTCTGTTTCTGTTTCATAAATATAATCAAATATATCGTATATTTTACGGTATATATACATAAATGTTTTCATATCTTTTAATAATACGGGACTCTGTGTTCTATACGTATACGGTAGTATATTATTCTGTATTATTTCTTCGGGTAATCTTGAAAAAATATTCATCGTTAAATAATATCTATATTTTTATTTATATTATTTATCATCAGTTTAATTACCTTACCCTATTTACCGTTTCGGCGGGATGGCTTTCGCTTTTTATTTCTCGTTTTATTTTTATTTTTATTTTTTCTTTTTCTTTTTTTCTTTTTTTTTGTACTTGATGACCCCATACTAATAAGACCAAGCGCCGCATTCATATTATTTTCTGATACAATCCCCATTCTCCCATCAATTACTCGATCTATCCTATCTTTTTTAATCATAAGGCGTTTATTATCGTGTTTAAATATTGTATGTAAGTATTTTTTAGTTTCACCAACAACTGTCGCTTCATAATATTGAGCGGGTTCATTACCACTATGTTCGTATAATACATATACTTTTTCCATTATATATATATATATTATAATATAATAAATATACTTGATGTCTAAAACTTCCATCTAGCCCCACAATTCAAACAAGTAACAAAGGTAGTCATAGGTTCATCCGCAGAACGAGTCTGCAACTGATAATAACTACACTGATTTTTTTTACATTTATAACATTTAAAATCACTCGTCATCGCCTTTGGTGTATCAAACTTATTTTTGTCTCGTTCTTTCTTTTCTTGAATTAATTTACTCCATTTATCTATATTCATCTCTTGATGCGTCATATAAGCTAATTCGGAAGGTTTAAGCGATTTTTCTATCAATTGCAAACGCAAAGAATCGGTCATCTTTAAATTTGTATAAATACTTCGCAATCGATCTATATACAACTCCGCAAAATATGGATTATCCCATTTCTTTATAACCGCTCGCAATGTCGCATCTTTTATCGTATAATTATATATACCTATTTCTAAATTTTTACTGATTTTATTGTCTTCTACTATCTCATTTAATTTTTCTACTATTTTACTTCGAAATGTATCCGGATCTTCTATTATACGCATAAATTAATTATACTATCTAGTATAATTTTTAAATCAATTTTTTAATTTATTCATCTTCATCTGAATATTCATAATTCTCATAATCTAATTCAGACCCCTCATCCGCCCAGCTATCCTCATCACTATCCTCTTCTTCATCATCATCATTTGAATCTTCATTTTCCGAATCTACTACAAAACCATCCTTTAAATATCCATCTTTTGTTTTCATTTCACTTGGAACTTTATCTAATTCATCTATTTCTTTATCATCCTCTTCCGCTGTCGCGGCTAGATCTTCAAAACCGCCAAATAATTTCTCATATATCATATTCCATAAATCTATAGATAAATCCTCAAATTTATTTTCATCTCTCTTTACTAGTATTATTGTTCCAAAATATAAGGCCGTATCTACAGGAGGTGGTAAATCATACTTATTTTCCATATTCGCACGACCCTCATCCTTCGCATAACACTTCACCGTATGAGTTTTACCCTCTACTTTTACATTCCACACAGCCCTTTCCTTAAAATTAGCATCCGTTTTATATCCACATTTTTTATATAATTCATTTTCTAATAGATTTCTTACATTTGTTTCTTTTAAATTTCCACTTTTTTCTATCAATACCACTTTCACCATTATATTCATTTTGTTGAATCGGTTTAAATGGTTTAGATTAATATTTATATATGATTATATACCTACAACATTTACCGGCAAAAATAAATTATAAACTTATTAAACCATATTTTATTGAAACAATTCAAAAACAAAATATATTTTCCAATGAAGGCTTATTTACTTTATCCAATGATAATTTTAAACAAATTAAAATATCCGACCAACAATTTGAATATATTACTATTAATAATATTAATCTTATTTGTGATAATACTATAATACACTACAAAACTCCTAATAAATTACCATTCCATTATAAAGAACAATATACTACTATAAATAAATATGCTTTAAGAAAAAATTCTATTATTACTTTTAATATTGAAACTATAAACGATAAAATTACAGATGTATATTTTACTACAAACGAAAAAAATATTTCACATTTCTCTATACAGGAAGATATTATATTTTTTTTAAACACGTTTTAAATTTTTTCAATTTATATTTTATTATATATTATGTTAGAGAGCTATTCTATTATTGAAACCGCTATTTTATCTATTATCATTATTTTTACTATACATTATTTATTTGATTATTTAAAAAATACATTGACTATTTATAAAACAAATAACGTATTACATAAACATAACGAAAAATATCAAGAAATTTTAGATATTATGCAATCTACTCAAACCAATCAAAATACCTCTAATCCTACTTCCCCAAGAATCTCTATGAAAGACGAATTAAAAAACTTTTTAAGAGGTTCAAATCAAGGTAATTAATTAAATTATATAAAGCCAATAAAGTAAATTATAATATACAATGAAGCATTATGAAAAGGATATTATTTTAAAAAGATTTCCCCCATTTGAACTTTCTTATGTTAAAACGATACATAATAAAGTTTATAGCGACATTGTTTTAGCCATTCCTTTTGGAAAAAAATACTATGCTTGGTTTTCTTACTATAAAAAAGATTTTGTTTGTTTTTTTTTGGAAATTGGCAGAGATAATAATATTTCCCACATATCCATATTTCCAGTTTGTTTTCATGAAGATTTAGCAAAAAATACCATTTTCTATGGAACATTTATAGAAAATAGATTTTTCTTTATTGAAAATATATACTACTACAAAAATACAAATGTTTCTTTTTACACTTTTAATAAAAAATTAGCTCTTATTGAATACATATTTAATCATGAATTAAAACAAACCATTTTTACGCCAAAAGATATTTATTTTGGATTACCTATTATTAAAAATAATTTTAATGATTTAATTAGTATCATTCCTTACTTAAATTATAAAATATATGCTATACAATTTAGAAATGGTACTCAGGTCCATAACGCAACTAATCTGGTATATAAAAAAAATACTACTACTAAAGCTTTCTTTGAAATTAGGGCTAATCTACAAAATGATATTTATGACTTATATTGTTTAGATACTAACGATAATAAAATATTTTATTCTTATGCGGTTATTCCTGATTATACTACCAGTGTTATGATGAACGATATATTTAGAAACATCAAGGAAAATCAAAATTTAGATGCTTTAGAAGAAAGTGATGATGAAGACGAATTTGAAAATGTAAATAAAGATAAATTTATTTTCTTAAATACCGTTAAAATTATGGAATGCTCGTTTAATACGCAACATTCCAAATGGTTTCCCGTAAAAACGGTACATCACAAAAATATATCTCTTAAAAAAGATATTATAGCTATGGAAAAATTATTATAATTTTAATATATATATGAATCTTCAAACCAACCATTTATTCGGTAATACGCAAGGAGCTGTAAGTGGGTGTGGTTCATGCAGTTCTATGGGAGGAGGACGAAGAAGAAAACGACGCACCAAAAAAAAAGGGACTAAAAAACGATACGGTGGATGTTTATTTTGCGGATGTAAGCCATCCAAAAAAAAGAGACGTCCTAAAAAAAAGAAAGGTTCTAAAAAAAAGAAAGGTGGGTCTAAAGTAAAATATGGCAAAAAATCCCGGAAATTCCGAGGAAGACACTGTGGTAGAGCCGAACCACATACGGGAGGAACTAGCAAACAATCCGTGGGAATGACTCCTAACTTTCAATCTGTGGGACCAAATAGTAGTGCTTTAGCTAATCCTACTCCCATAGCAAAATACATACAATAGGTCATATAATTTATTTTATTTATATAAATTATATGAAAACTACCATAGATTTAAAACTAATACTATTACCATTAGGATTTTTACTTCATGGAATCATTATCTCTATATCTGGATTTTTATTGTTATTCTGCAATGATGTATCAACGATTGCCTTTGTTACATTTCTTGTACTTTTAGTTTTTATACAAATATTGGTCTATGGCTGTATATTAAATAAGCTTGAAGATGATAGAACTATGAGCTTTTTAATAGATATACTTAAAAAATGTATCAATATAAAATCTCGCAAGGAACAATTAATAGACGACCTACCTAAAATGCTTGTTGGTATGACGTTGGCGGCTTATATATTAAAGCTTAACATATTATTACTATTTTCTTATCAAAATATTAAATTTATAGAAGCAGGTATGATTAGCTTAATGTTTTTTAAATTCGATGATTCTCTAAAGAAATTTAAATATGTATATAACCAAATAGTAGGAAATTAAAGCAGGAATAGCTTCATGAATTAAAGATATTTTATCATAATTTTTATCATATTTTTTTGTATTAAATATGATGTCAAATAATTCAGGACTATAATTATAAAAAGGATCATCATGATGCACTTGGTGATATTTGCTATCAGTCAATACGCTATAATAAAATATATGGAGTCCGATATACAAAAACGCGGAATACAATATCAACTTTAAATTAAATAACTTAACACCTGCTATACTTTGTAATAAGTATATTACAAAAAAACCCATGAAATTATTAAAAGCTTCTATCATTAACTCGAACCATCTTGGAACATACTTTAATTTTGCATGATGCAAACTAACATGGGTATTTATCATATTTAATGGATATTGTAAAGACGCGTGATGGGCATAAACATGTCCCATATAACTCCAATAAAATAAAAGTAAGGCTTGTATAAATGCACTAGCATAACCATCCTCTTTACCTATTAACAATATAGGAAAGGAAATCCATATTAATGCTAATACAATTAGTGTTATCATTCGTTCCATATCCATTATATATTAAATTATATTATATTTCATTTTTATGAATAAAGGTTTCTTTTGCTATTGTTTTAATTACTTTTTGCGTAGACTCTACCGTGCCTAAATCGTTACCCATGACCGTAGTGACTAAATTTAAATAATCGCTTTTACCTTTTTCGGTTTTTTCCCAATCTGGGTTTATGCTAATCCATTCATTGATCGCCATTCTTTGTTTTGTAGCTACATCTTGAATGCTAGTTTTTAATTTGTTGTTTTCACTTTCTTTTTCCCAAGAATCATTATCTTTAATATACAATACATCTCGCTTTGAATCCGTACAATGAATAGGTCGCTCGTCCATTTTTAATTCTTTTAAACCATTCACCATAACCGAAGTTACACCTTCTATCAACCCATTCTCATTTGTATATTTCAAGTCTTCAAACTTTATCTGGAGAGATTTCACAAAATCACTCATATTAATCGCATTTTTACATGTTTCATTTAAAAATACATTTATGTTAAAATGGTTCGTATTGCCAACTTTTGGAACGAGGTCATGTATAATTTTATTCTGATTATTTATTGTATTCAAAAGTATACTTTGAGTCTCCATCACCGTATTTACCGCTTTTGTCATATTTCTTACTTCATTTATTAACTCCTCGTTTTTTTTATCCCTTTTTTTTGGAACAAAATCTCTGTTACTTTTGCCATTTTTTGGACCTTTTTTTTTTGGCTCTTCTAATATTTCCCTTGAACCTGATATGTTTATATCGATGGATTCTTCTACTTCTTCTACTTCATAAATATTTTTTTTATTATTTTCATTTTTTTTTTCGAAAATTTCGGTTTTTTTATCTAGATCTTTCTCCTCCACAAATTGGCTACTTTTTGTACATTTGCGTTCATGCTTCCATAATCCTGCGCGAGTTTTAAAACTTTTATTACAGAATTTACACTCCATCAACGAGTCGGCTACTTTTTTGTTTCCAGTTGTTTCCAATAAATGTTTTCTAGTGAGCAAGTGTTTTTTCCAATTTCCTACCTTACTTGTTTTGTAGATGCATCTTTCACAAAAATAGATCTCGGCTACTTTTTTTGTTTCCATTTTTTTGTGCTATATATTGGAAACAAAAAAATAGCTTAAAGTTGTTTTTTTTATAAAAAAAAAATATGCAGTCATTTTTTTAAATATGCAAAACTGAAATTAGACCATTATGCTGCAAACTCATTTTTTCATTTTTTTTTTTCAAAAGTTTTTTGCAAAATCTGATTTTGGACATTTTTTTTTGTCCATTCTGGGATCTTATAGAATATTTTCAAACTTTTTTTTTTCAACATTCTTATAATTTCATGTTTTTTAAACCATCCTTTATATTTTTAAAACCATATACATCACAAAAGTATTTGGTTTTATATTCCCTTGCTAGTGAATGATGTTCCGCACCCACATTTGGACCCAGCCATGGGATTTTCAAAATGAAAAGATTGGCCCATAACATCTTTTTTCCAATCTATATGTGTTCCTAATAGATGCAACAAACTTTGATTGCATACATGTATGGTATAACCCGGTCTTTGTATAACGGTATCTAGTTTATCAGGAGGTTCGTTTGTAGGTTTAAACTGATAATTAAAACCATTACACCCGCCACCCTTGACATAAAATAATATGGATTTGCAATTATTGAATACCGCAATATCCATTAATTTTTTACAGGCCATTTGAGAAACGGTTATCACCGGCTTCATATAATAATAGTAAAGTTAAATTATTATATGATTAATATCTTAAGGAGGGATTTACACATTTATCTCGGCTAGGAAATATTTCACCAGACATGCATACATCATCTTTGTCCACTTTCATGCACGTCCTAACCCCTTTACTTTTCCCTACAAAACAATAACCGGATTTATCCTTGGATTTTGTTTTTTGTATTTCACTTTCTTCCACATCCGCATCGGGACTTAGATATTTTTTCTTATTGTTCCCTAGTTTTTTTTTAAGCATTTTAAAATCACTGTCTTCCACGTCGGCAAGATCTTTTACTAAATTAGCCGAGCTTACGGTAGCATCTTTTGTGATATCCACGACTTCTTTAGCCACATTGGACGTAGTGTCCACTGCGGCGGTAGCACCTTTTGCTGCAACTTTTGCGGTTTGTTTGGTTCCCTCGGTTAAAGAATAACCGAAAAAATTAGAAACGTTTTTAAAAAAAGGCCGGAAAAAATCGGCTAATGTTTCTGTATAAACACCTAAATATAAAAATACATTAACCCCTAAAATAGCTAATACTACGGCTCCTACAACATACATCATAATAGAATCGTCCTTTTTACTTGGTGCTACATTATCTTCCACCAAATTAATCGTTTCAGTTAGTTTTTTTGAAACCGGTGTAAAATTTTTAGATTTTGGAGTCATTTTTCTAATATATTCTCTAGTTTTTGAATTCATATATAAATAAAGTTATATTTTATTAATGTTTAAATATTGAATTTAATTTATCTAATTTTTCAATGGTTTTTTCAAGATTAGATCGCTGATTAACATTTTTAAATAAATAATCCGTTTTTGGAGCATGTTCATTTTTTTTGATGGATTTATATATGACATTTATTTTAGATAAAGCTTGTTTAACTATCTTAAAATCAGATATCATATCTAAATTTAAATCCACGTTTTCTGTTACTATCTCAACTGCGAAATATAACAAATACCTTCGTTTTTTTTTACTAGCATAATTATACTTAATCATAAATAAAAATAATAAATTATTAAGTATTTTATTTTGAATCTCTCCAACACAAAAATAAAATAATGTATCCCAAACAATCCAAATGACATCTTTTTTAAACTTGTCGTCCACATCTACGAAGTTTCTATATTCACAATTTAAAATATCCTTTTTTTTTCTACACATGGAATCAAATTCCATAATCCACTCGATCCAATAGCAAGACAATAGGGTATCTTTTTTTTCAATATTGTAGACCAGTTCATTGATAGCAAGAAATAATTCTTTTGGATCTCCAGATTTAAGTATTTTAGAAGCATACTCAATGCTGGGTGCCTTTACTTTTGATCGAACCATCATCATATCAAATTCTTCTTTTTTAATTTTAATATTTTCAAAACTAGGTTTTTTATTGGATATGCATAAAACGGTAATGATTTCCGCAAACAAAGTTCTAATTTTTTGATTATTTCTCATAGCTAGTTCGTTTCCAACATATCCATTATGTATAATATCTTTAAATATAGAAAATCTCATATTTAAATAAATAGGTAATTTAGGATTACCTAAATGAATATTTTTACACGATATTAATATAATATTTTCCCATAATTCAAGATAATGCCCTGCACATATTAATTCACCAGACCAGTTAAAAGCATCTTCTATTTTATTATTATTTATCGCCTTTAAGAGTTCTCTTTTAACATCGGCCTTTCTATATCCCGAAAAAGATATACCCGCAAAATCTTTAGGTAATCTTGTATCATTAATATCGATATTATTCATTATACTTATAATTAATACAAAAAAAATAACAATAATACATATAGGAATGTTAAAAAACTTAAATATACCATCATTAAAAGAAATACTAGATTTATTTAAACCAATTATAAAATTAGCAGATACTAATAAATGGATCATAATACTTTTAATGTTAATCGCTATGTATCTAATATATAAATGCTCATCGGCAACCATAAATAACAAAGAAGGATTTGAAATAAATCAAGATGAACGATATATATTTAAAAATAAAGATATTTATGATGATTTTTATGTTAGTATTTATGACATATTAGTAGAAGATCCTAAAAAAGTAGAAGGAGAGGTATCTAACATGATAGAAGCAACCAAAATGAATAAAGATAGTAAAATATTAGACGTAGGGTCAGGAACAGGACATCATGTAGGATATATGGATAGTTTAGGTTTAAATGTAGTAGGATTAGATCGGTCTGGTTCTATGATAACGGAATCAAAAGAAATATATCCAAATGCGAAGTTTATCCAAGGAAATAGCGGAGATTCTTTTCAGTTTTCTAGCAATGAATTTACACATATAAGCTGTTTATATTTTACCTTATATTACATGAAAGATAAAAAACATTTTTTTGAAAATTGTAATAACTGGTTAAAAGATAACGGATACTTGATTCTTCATTTGGTAGATAAATATAATTTCGATCCCATTATAAACGCAGGAGATCCAATGCATATAATTAATCCCCAAGACTATGTAGATAAAAGAATAGAAAGCTCGGTAGTTGAATTTGACGAGTTTAGTTATAAATCTAAATTTACGATATTAGAACATTCAAATGTAGCAAAATTTACGGAAACATTCAAGTTTAAAGAATCTGGTCGTGTTAGAGAAAACGAACATATTTTATACATGGAAAGACAAAACGAAATCATTAAAATGGTAGAAAGCACGGGATTCGTATATAAAAATCGTATCGATTTAGCTGAAATAGGATATGAAAGCCAATTTTTATATGTATTTCAAAACAATAAATAATGATTTAATTATTATTTAATTATTATTAATATAATGTATTTTACATTAATAATAATATTATTTGTAATAGTAGTATGTGTACCTTTATTATATATACTATGGTTTAAATTAAAGCATCCATTTTGGGCGAAACAACCGGTATTTAATTATTATAACCTATACTATTGGATAATGCCCGCGGATGTAATCGATAGTGATTTACCGGAAATAACAAAATTTTATAATATTAGGAATATCGTATTTAAAAATGTTACTACTTTGACAGAAAAGGAAAGCCTAGACGTAGTAGAATTATTACAGAATCATTATTATAAAAATGAGACCATACACTATTATCCAAAAGCGCGTAATATTTTTCCTTATTTAAGTAATAATAACAATAATTCATATATAAGTTTATATTACAAGGATAAAAAGGTGGTTGGTATGTTGGCCGGTCGTCCTTTACATGTAACCATACAAAACACTAATTTTTTAACTTATTATGCGGATTACTTATGTGTTGATAAAAATCATAGAAATAATAATATATCACCTAATTTAATATACACCCATTATTATAATCAAAGACATCGCGAATCCCATATAGTTACATCTTTATTTAAAAGAGAACACCTCTTAAACGATTATGTACCATTGGTTAAATATGAGACCTATACTTTTGATATTTCAAATTGGATTACCTATTCATTGCATAGAAGTGTAAAAATAGTGAAAATAACCGAGAAAAATATAACTTACCTGCATGAATTTCTAAAAAAACAAAAACATAAATTTAAATGCTTTATCACATCACATATAAGCAACATTTTACATTTGATAACTACGAATAACATTATAATATACTGTGGAATGATAAACGATATAGTATACAGCGCCTACTTTTTGAGAGATTTATCTACAAAGTATTTGAAAAAAAAGTCTTTCGAATGTTTTGCTAGTATAAAGGATTGTAGTATGGAGCTGTTTTTATTTTGTTTTAGTAACATAATGTATTATTTTAAAAATAATTTTTCAATATTAATCATAGAAAATGTATCGGATAATGATGTGATAATAAATAATGTATTATTGAAATATAAGTATATGAGTAAAGTAAACAGCGCCTTTTATTTTTATAATTATGCGATTCGTTCAATCAAAAATAATGATTTTTGTTGTATTTATTAAAATTCCTAAAGTAGATTATCTAACATATTTACCTATTTTAGCAAATGAATCCACAATATATATGATAAAAACTCCAAGAAATCCATATAATATAACTTCTTCAGTGACGCTCTTTATTTTGTCGTCATGTTGTTCTTCTAGTAAACGAATCATATAATTAAGCTTTTGTGTTAATTCAGATTCTACATTAGAATTTTCAAAAGATTCATTTACCACAGGATATGAATTACTTGCGTAATTGATGTTATACATATTATTGTTTTTATCTTTATAAGAGGCGTATTGATTATCCAGTTGTTCTACTGGTTTATCTACGGGTAAATCATTGGATTCTTCGGATACATAAGATTTTTTTTTATCTAATCTCTCGGATGCGGCAGACGTGGCATCTCTATCCGGATAGGATTCCTCCTTGTAATTATCTTGTTCTTCAAATCCTTCTTGGAAAGGCGTAATATTATTTGGTTCATTTAAATCTGTTGTCGTTATTTTTTGTTTTCTAGTTTTATTATTATTCATTTTTTTATTTTTTGGTCCAAATTCTTCAATCAATGAATATCCTAAAGATGATGACATTTATACTTATTAAAAAATGAGATAAAAATAATAATTAATTACTGAATTTTTTATTCAATATAAATATATATATGAAATCTGTAATTAATATTGAAGTAATTTTAGTATTAATATTTATTTATTTTATAATAGGAGATCCATTATCTTTAGCATCATTTTCTTCTACATTGATAGGTAAATTGATACTTTTCTTACTTTTATTAATATTTTCTTCATACAATGTAATTTACGGACTAGTATTTTTAGTATTAATACTACATATAAGTGAAAATCAGGAAGGACTAGCACAACTAAAAGTTAGCAAGGATGACTATAAACACGTTTCTTCGGGAGTAAAAGAATCCTTAAAAATGTTTAAGTGTAATAAAAATAATGAAAGCACATTAGAAAATTGGAGAGATTATGTAGTGTTTGCCGATGGAAAAGAATGCGATCCTTGTAAGCCAGATTGTAAAGGATGGAAAATGAAAGAAACATTTAAATTACAAGATGAAAATGAATTGATATCGTTAGAAAAAAAGTTATTTAATCGTAAAAGTTATCCGGTATTAAATAAAGATAAAAGTAACAATGTATCGGGATTTAATTTAAAATAGGAAGAGTATGTATAAATGAAAAAAAGGTCGACCATGTTGAATATAGTATATGCGATATTTTTGATATTTATAATATTATTTCATTCTTATTTAAATTTAGAGAAGAAAGAAGGTTTTACAGGAATTATAAAAGATATGTATAATGACGTTGTGAGTAGTACAAATAATATAACCAATAAAACAACGCGTAGCTTGCGACAATCATTTAGAAATAACAAAGAAACATTTCAAAGAAGTTATAGAAGTATGACTAGATCTTTAAATAAATTATAAATAAAAATTATATTTATTTAGTTATAATTTTAACTACCTGGAAATTGATTTTTTCCACTAGATTCAATGCTATCTAAAGTAGCGGATTCATTACCAGTAACGCCTTCATATTCATTGGATTGTACGTATATATCTGCTAATCTTAAATCAGGATGTTTGACAATAAAACCGGATTGAATTCTTTTTTCAAACAATTCATTATAAATAGATAAATTTTTTGGATTAAAATAACAGGTGGGCATAAACTGACATCCATATAACATAGGTTCGGGATAGCATATAGCTTGGTCTTTTTCACAATTAAATGCATAATTATTATAATTTTCACTACCTACTGCTTGATCGGGCATACAAATAGTAAAATTTTGCATATTTCTATTAACCGTATTTTTAGCTTCCGATGAACCAAGATTAGTTAAAGAAGAATGATTTATGGTAAAAACCGTTCCTTCTCTAGTAATCTCTGTAGTATCAAATGGCATAGTTCTATAGACATTTTCTAATTTTAATAAATTATCTATAGCAGAACTTTCGATTTCATAATTGATAGTTACAAAAATAAAAGTTCTCTTGCGCGGAATATTATTAAAAACATAGGGTTCCTTATTATCCTGTTTTTTATAATAAAATGTATCTAAACTAGGTTTATTTTTTGGTGTCTTAAAATTAAAGACCCTTTGTATCTCGCTATATATTTTTAGTAATAGATCTTTATCGTATATACTTTTTAATTTAAGATGTATAAACAAAGGGTCTTTACTGTTTGGAAGCGAATTTATAAATGCGTGCCTTTTTAATTTATTTATAGCCTTAAAAAAATATATATTATTTAAACTAGTAACAATATCTGTGTCATCCCGTTTATTTACAGCTATCATAGGTTCGTCTTCATCGGCTAGTTTAAATACGTCAAAATCATAAAATCTGATACCTTGTCGTAGTAGAAAAGGTAAAGCTTCTTCGGATAAATACTCTCCTTTATCATCTATGACACAAGATTGAAAGGAACTTTTTATGTAAAAATCTCTCAAATAAAGTTTTGAGAAAATATTTTTATCTACAACTTGCATGTTTCCAGGAGGATGCCTACTTTGCGATTGTAATTCTACTCCATCCGATTGAAATATACCTTCTTTTTTTAAATAATTTTCAAGAAGCTCTTTTATTTTGGGGTCCATATCTTCAAAACCTTCTATGATACTAACATGTAAATCATATAAATAGGTAGATAAATAAATTAATGCGCCCAAAATAAATAAAATAACAACCGTATTTTTATTTATATGAAAGGATTCTGGTTTTACAAAATAATTTAACATTTATTATATATATTAAATAATATTTATAATTAAAAATAATTATAATATTATTTGTATATTAATATGCCTGGAGGATTACTAAATTTAATAGCAGTAGGTAATCAAAATGTTATATTAAATGGAAATCCTACAAAAACCTTCTTTAAATCTACGTATTCTAAATATACAAATTTTGGATTGCAAAAGTTTAGAATTGATTTTATGGGATTACGAAATTTAAAAATAAAAGAAGAATCGCAATATACTTTTAAAATACCAAGATATGGTGATATATTATTGGATACTTATTTAGCTGTGACCCTGCCTGATATATGGAGTCCTATTTACAGAAACGTAACAACGGATATAACCGACTCAGGAACATGGGCTCCTTACGAATTTAAATGGATAAAAAATTTAGGAACTCAAATGATAAAAGAAATAAGTATAACATGTGGAAGTGCGACCCTACAAAAATATAGCGGAGATGCTTTAACCGTTTTGTTACAGAGAGATTTAAATGAAACTCAAAAAAAGAAATTAGATAAGATGACTGGTAATTTAGAAGAATTAAATGACCCGGCTAATGCGTTTAATCGAACTAACCAATATCCAAACGCCGTATATGATGTAAATTATTCACCCGTAGATAGCGAACCTTCTATTAGGGGAAGAAATATATATGTTCCCTTAAAAAATTGGTTTTCTCAAACAAGTAAGCAAGGATTTCCATTGGTCGCCCTGCAATACAACGAATTGTATATTAACATTACCATAAGACCCGTGTGTGAACTATGTATGGTTAAACAAGTAGATGTTTCTTATAATATGAACGATTATGTGAAATTACCCGATGGAATGGATTATGGATTTTATAGATTTTTATCATCGCCTCCAGAACACGGAGAAGCACCAGCTTATTCTTTAAATTACAGCGATAAGCGAACGGATTGGAACTCAGACGTACACCTTATCTCAACCTATGGATTTTTATCAAATGAAGAAAATAGACAATTCGCAAAAGATACACATGAATATCTTATAAAAGATATACATGAATATACATTTAATGATATATATGGTAGTTCAAAAGTAAATATTCCTTCTACGGGATTAGTAAGCACATGGACCATGTTTTTAAGAAGAAATGACGCCTACAAAAGAAATGAATGGACGAACTATAGCAACTGGGAAACAGAAGATTTACCCGCAAATGTAATATCATTATTAGATAAAACAAGAACCACTGGAGGAAATGGTTACGATTTTAGCAGCATAGGCGCATACGAATCCGGACAATATGATTACAGAAATGATAAAAATATATTAATATCCATGGGAATATTATGTGATGGAAAATATAAAGAAAATGTATTTCATGCCGATATATTTGAAATGATTGAAAATTATATGAAATCAAATGGTACAGCTAAAGATGGTGTATATACCTATAATTTTTGTTTAGATAATAACCCTTTTAATCTTCAACCTTCTGGAGCCATGAATTTAAGTAAATTTAAAAATATAGAACTTGAGATTGTAACCCTGGAACCCCCGCATAATGAAAATCCTATCTTTAACGTAGAATGCGATGAAAATGGACCAGTCAGTATTACAAAAAATCCTAAAAATTTATATCAATATACCTACGATTTACATGTAGTAGAAGAACGATATAATATTATCAGTTTTATGTCGGGAAATTGTGGATTAAGATTTGCACGATAATTTAAACATAATATTTATCTTTTTCTCCAAATATATACGTTGGTGTATCTACATATTTTTTACGAGTATTTTTTTTATTTTCATGTAAAGTATAATTTTTTATGAAAAAATCTGTTTCTTTATCTCCACCAATCCATTTATTTTTATTTTTTTTACATTCATTAAAAAAAAACAAGGATAGTTTATTAGAAACAATTTCTACGGCCTTACCTTTTGGCATACCTTTTTTGTGGATGAATAATGGCTTTTCAGGATGGTATAATGTAGCATAAAATGGAAATTTCTTGCTTTCAAACGCAGTTGGATATTCAATATCTTGTTTTTTATCCGTAGAAACAATGGTATAATCTTTTTTTATTTTATTAATATACGGTTTATTTAAATCAAACGACATTTTATGATGATAATAAAGACACGGTTTTTCCCTTAATAAATTTATTTCATTTTTAGAAAATATTGATTTCATCTTTGTTTTATTATCGGTAAAATATAATTTACCAGCACCATAATTTTTTATATTATCAATAGCAGTTCGTTCTAAAAATTTATCCCCCGCTTTTTTTACGCTATCATATTGTGATAAAACGCCTAATATTTCAAATCCTAAACATATCGAAAAAATAGGATAATAATTTTTATGTTTATTTTCATTTTTAGCATATTCTAGTATAAAATGGCTTGTTCCTATATAATGTTTATAGGTTTCATAATTGTATTTTTTTAAATTTGGAACCGAACCACCTATCATGATTACACCGTTAATTTGTTTTAGAAGTATCCTTAAAATGTGTTTCGGTAAATTATACTGTAAGGGTATTACCTTTGCTCCATACAATTTAGCCCATTGCACATATGATTTATAAAGATAGGAACGAGCTATATGATCGAATTGTTTTGAAATAGGTGATGTTAAAATACCAATCACTATTTTCTTTTTATTCTTTTTTTTTGTTTTATTATGATTTTTTAAAGTCATTATTATAATATTAAAATATTTTAATATTTAAATATAGTATCATGGATTCCAAAGAACAAATAAATGGTATGATTATTTTGACATTACTTCCTTTAACAATGAGTTTATTATCATACGCAGGAGGCCATCTTTATTACAAGTCAAGCGAAGAATATATAACTGATATTAAAAGTACAAGTGTAAAATTAAAAGAGGAATGGAAAAAAATAAAAGATGATAATTCTGGTAAAGTTACGGACGAACTTATAAATAACATATCTAACTTTCTTGAAACTGATTTATATAAACTTATTCAAGGAGATAAAGTAGAAAAATGGCAAGATATCGCAGGTAAAGGCGATAAATCAAAAAATGTATTAGAATTGAGGGAATATTATAATGTTTCTGATACTTCTAGTAGTGGAGATAAAAAAGTTGGTATATTTTCATACTTGTTAAAAGATTTATATTATGGAATTTACATGTTATTTTGGCCTATTATTGGATTAATGTATTATTTAATAAAACAAATTTTCAAAAAAGATGTTGAACTAACTGACGAATCTATAATCAATTCACTTGATTTAATTATGAAAAAAATTAGAGATAGCTATTTGTTAGATCCCGAGAATGATGATGATATACAAGAAGGTTTTAAAAAACTTCTTTTAAAAATTCCATTCCAAACCTTGTGGAGCATGGAAGGAGGCGTCACTGAAGCACTTAAAATATCATGGATTGCATTTTTCTTATTTATCGTAATCGCAGTTATCACCTTTCTAGTTTTACCTAATAATATGATTAGCTTATTAGTTAATCTTAATACTTACCAAAACGAAAGAGATAGTGATTTATCTAGCTTAACCACCCCAGTCGTCTTATTTTGTTTCGCTTATTTATTAATTATATATTTTAATAAAGATATGTTTGTAAAACCATCGGGGGATAGTATATTAGATTTTACTCAATTTTTTAAACCACATACCTTTATCATGTGGAATGTCATTACTTCTTTTCTTTTGGCATCCATTCAAGTAGGTAAATCTAGTGAATTTAATAATAATTATGCTGTTTTTATAAACATAACGATTCTTATCGCAGTTTTAATTTATAAGATTATAAGAAAATAATTTCTATTTATAATATAATAATGAAAATAAAAACAACCTTTAATAAAATGATTAAATCCTTTAATAAAATTACTTTTATTAAATCCATAAATACTAGTAGAATTTTTGCTGGAGTCGTATTATTAATATTAAATTTATTTTCAAAATTTATAACCATTAAATTAAGTGATTCTCAAGAAGATTTTATTAGAAATGCGTTTGGAAGACAACTCTTAATTTTTTCAATAGCATGGCTAGGAACTAGAGAGATTATTACTGCTCTAGGAATAACGGCTGTATTTGTTGTTTTAGCTGATAATTTATTAAATGAAAACAGTCCTTTTTATATTTTACCAAAGCCTATAAGTAAATTAAAAAAAGCAATAGACGCTAACAGTGATGGAATGATATCAGAAGACGAAATTAATAATGCAATCAATGTTTTAAATAAGGCAAAAAAACAACAACAAATATTAAACAATAAAATTAGTTAGTTATAATAATTTTAAATATAAAATTATTATAAGTTATGGTTCGTGTAATTACTATAAATTATTTTTATTCCGTTGTAAATTATCCATATGTAAATATCCAAAAATTTGCTACACAATTAGGACCCGTTATCTATGATGTTACTCAAAGTATTGATACCATAACCGAAACGGATAGAACTACAAATTCTTTACAGGTACTTATATCAGATAGTGTTCCTTTAAAAAGATCCGATTTTCCAAGTAGTCGCCGAGAATTTTTAAAATGTTTGGTTAATTATGACGATTTTTTTAAAGTAATCGCAAAAAAAGAAAACTCTATTCGACGAAATGTATTAGCTAAAAATAATGAATATACTTATCCCACACCACAAGCTCAAATAGATATTGTTTTATTAAACATTAAAATGTACGTAAAAGAAATATTTAAAGAGCTTTCTATTCTTAAATTACCAAACGATTCACAGCAAAGATCGCGAATCACTAATCAAAAATATTATACTATTGTAAATGATTGGAATTTCATTTTTGAACCTTATCAAAATATCAACGAATTTGAATATTTTAATGATTTAAAAGAAAGATATGCTTTAGGTTCAGATATAGATGGAACAAAAGAAAGAGAACAAATGAAAATAAAAAAAGATAAATGGTCTTACGTTAAACCAAATGGTACTAAAGTATATTTAGAATTTGATAATAACGAACAGATTGAAAAATATTTTATAGATTATAATCGCTTATTTAATAGTTTTATCGTTTCAACTTCTATTCTAGAAGATACTAGTGATAATAAAGACAATCAAGTTAATTATACATACAATTTTAAACAAGATTTAGAAGATCTTTTAACAAGTAACGGTATAGTTATTACAAATCAAGTAAATAGAGATTTACAATCCATAGAAGATTTATTAAAAGAACATAAACAATTCTTACTTCAAAAAACACTTGGTAAAAAAAGTAAATATAATATAGATGAAACGGTAGAGGTAAAATGGACGAGGGCTCAAGCTGACTTATTTCATAAGGAGGAAATAAAAAAACAAAAAAGTGCAACTAAAAACTTTCAGGGAGCAGATTTAAACACGGTAGATGAACTTATCTATCAATCGCATAAGGCGGTAATAAAAAGTTCGTTCAACAATGGTTCATATAACGTTGAATATCTAGATGATTCTATTGCAAACAATATTTCAGAGTTGAAAGAAATATCTGAAAAAAATATAAAAGGGATCGATAAAAGCACAGAAAATAATATAGAATTTGATATATTAAAAAAGGGATTAAATAGTATATCTAAAAGTAGGACCGATGATATATACGAGGCATGGTTAAAATCATTGGTACCTATTTGGAGTCAGGCTAACAAAACCCTAGACACATCGCGGGGTACAACAAACACCGACGATCAACTACAGCAGAAACAGGATAAGTATATTATATTAAAAGAATTATTAGAAAAATATACTATATACGATTATTTGATAAAATATGATTGGAAAAGATATGAAATTAGAAAAAATAGAGAATTAAATAAATCAAATATTGTTGATTTTTCAAGAAGACTTTTTGTATATAAACTTATGAATGATGGATTAGATGTTCCAATGCGTAATACGCAAGAAGAAGAAGATGATGATGATGATGAAGACGTGGATTCATTCACTATAAAAAATATCACAGATGTGGTGTTAAGAAATCCGCCTGATAGTGACACTGATATTGGTTATTTAGAAATTCTTTCAAATAATAAATTCGCTGGATTTAAAAAAGACGACCAAGAAATAGAAGACAATTTAGAGAAGGATGAATTTACTAGCTATTTTCAATTACATGGTGAAATAATATTACGAGATGAAAAAACTCCTATTATATACAAAAAATTTAATAGGACACGAAATCAACCAGCAGTAAATGAGAAAAAAATGAAAGAATATAACATGTATTCTTTTCCAAATTTTGAATCTCTTGTAAAATTTAATATAAAAAGTTCTAGTGGTGACAAAGATGCTATAAGAGATTTTTATAGAGAATTTAAAAATAAATCTGATGTAGACGTAGGAACATATCAAAAATATTTTCAGGTAAATAATGTTAAAGAAAATATGTCGTTATATGAAATTACGTTAAAGGATTTAGTTGCAATTAAGATAGACCCTAGACCCCCTAAAGCATTAAAACAAAGAATTGCTTCAAATAAATGTAATACTTCAAAAATAATGAAACTAGCTAATGCTTTCAGAAAAACATTAAAAGCCACAGGCAATCGTATTAATGTATTAAAAAATCTAGGATTTAGAGCCGGTGATAGATTATTTCAAGAAGAAGGTTCCGATACAAAAAGTGAAATTATAGATATTTATGATAAATTTAATAAAAATCAGTATAATATAGGAAAATTAAGAACAGAACTATTAGAAAAATGTAAGACTGAATCTTTAAATAAACTAAATGCAGAAAATTTAGATGAATTAAAAGACCATTTTAAAGATATACAAGAATTATCCTCAAAAATAAATAAAGAAGTGAAAAATATGAAAAAAGAACATATAGATACACAAATAAAATTAATAGAGGAAAATAGAGATGGAATATATTCCACAGAATTCAATAATTACAAAGAAATGTACGATAACTATATAAAAAAACAAAAAGATAATTATAAAGACGAAGATCGATTTATCAATGATGATATTTTAAAAGGACTTTATTATGGTAGGTATAATAATTCAGCTTTAGAAGAACTTATTGAAGAAATAAATAAAGAAATAAATGAAGTTATCGATAAAGGGACAAGCCTTGACTCGATTCTTGACTCGATTCGAGAGAAGCTTAGTAAAGAGGATTTTAAAACTAATGTGGAAACAAAAATAAAAACCCTAAAAACAAAAGAAATATATACAATAAAAAAAAATATAGATGATCTTAAAGTTAAACTAAATGAGCGTAAAATAAAAGATAATATTCAAAAATATCTAGTTGGAAACGATACAATTGATAAATATGAGTTTAAGACATTTAACAAGTATATAATAAATTATAACACAATTTTAAATTCTTTCTTTGTTGACTCTTATCCGAAACTAGATAAAAGTGTCGATATTGCTAAACTAGAGAAAATATTTAATAGTAGAAGAAGTTTAAAACAGGGAATGGACTATATTAATGATGCAATAAATTTTGCTACTGATATAGAACAAGAAAAAAGCAAATGGTTACAGGATACATCTAAAGAAAAAGAAGGTATGGAGATAACATTAAAAAAAAAATCCACGGAACTATTAAAAAAACAAGAAAGCAACAGATATATGGTAAAACCGGAAATAATAGATGGTTGGTATGATAGTATTCAAAAAGGTAAAGACGATGCGGCTGCTGCGGCTGCTGCGGCTGCTGCGGCTGCTCCGATTG
>MDTG01255762.1_pt1 | contig 25255 bp, 19 predicted proteins | sample 811421 | NCBI WGS metagenome assembly MDTG01 (sample SAMN05326645, study PRJNA326480) | marine metagenome | isolation source: seawater | place: Pacific Ocean: South East | collected 2011 | reverse complement strand
GCCATTTTATACGAGAGAACAGCATCATCAAAAAGACCTTTAGTTTTAAGAGCATGTCCCTTCGCGGTGTGTGTTATTGGGTCAGCTGGCAAATCATTGAGAATCTCATCAAATACTTCAATGGCCGTATCAAAATCTCCTGCCTGCATACATTCAATTGCAAAAATAGATCTAAACTGTTGGTTTTTCGGCGCTCCTTTTAATAGCTCTCTTGATTGAGCTAACGCTTTTTCATAGTTCTGCCTTTTTCTCAAAGCACCAATATAATCTATTCTCGCTTGAATATTTTTCGGCTCTAGAGCTACCGCTGTCTCTAGCAAGTACTCGGCGTCATCCAATACACCAAGACGTATACCGATCTCCGCTAAAAGCCGCATTCCCTCAACGTGATCCGGTGCCTGAGTCATAAAATGACGACATAGGTTTTCTGCTTTGAGTAATTTGCCCTGCGATATCAGATCAGTAACAGCTACTAGAGGTTTTGGCAGCTTCAACAAGCGGTCAAGTTGATTTTGAACTTGTTCAATTCTGTGAGTCTGGTTGGTTTTTCTAAGGATATCGATTCTTGAACGGAAACTCGACTCCAAAGCTGGATTATAAAAGTTCGCACGCTCGTATGCGCGCAATGCGTAGTCAAGATTACCCCTTGCGCGAAAAGTGTGACCCTCTTCCTGATGCGCACGACCATGATCCGGCGATAAACTCTTCAGCTGTTCTAAACAATTTAAGGCGTTATCGAACTGATTGAGGTAGCGGTTGCATACTGCTTGCAGGTAGAGGATCTCGGAACTCTGTTCTACCTTTGCGGGTAAGTCATTAAGTAAATGCAGAGCCGCTTCAAATTCTTTTGCGACAATTCTATCCTTAGCTTCAGCCAAAGTCTGCGCAATATCGTCCACGATGACTCCTAGAAACTCAACACTCTAAAATGCAACAGGCACCAGAAGGTGCCTGCGAACTCTCGCGAATTTCGGCGCATTAAAAATCGTATGTCATCCGTACTCCAGCTGTGAGAGGCCTCGCGTATGTTACCCTTTGCCTATCGTAAGCAAACGAACGCGATACTTCCGCGAGCTCGTTGGTAATATTATCGGCGAAGAACTCTGCTGACCACTGATCTTGTCGCACGCCAGCGGTAAAGCCTAACATCATCCAGTCGTCAATTCTGTCTCGATTAATCGTGATTATATCACTGTAGGCCTCGTCGGAGTACGAAAGGTGTGGCATGAAATGAGCAACTCTTCCAGAACCAATATCCCACTCATAACGCGCCCGAAGACTGAATTGAAATTCGGGAGCAAAAGCTAGAGAGTCTCCCAAAATAACATCGTTCGTTGGGGTTATTACTCGCGTAATCTCAGAATCGATGAAGGAAAAAGCGCCGGAAAGCGTCAGCCCGTCGATACTCTGAGGAACCCAAGTAACATCACCTTCAAAACCATTTACCTCTGCGTCTGCCGCATTGTCTGAGAAAAATAGATTTGTGATACTAGGATCGAAAATCGTAGTCTGTAAGTTTTCTATATCAGAGGAGAAAATCGCAGCATTAAACCGCAAAGTTGAATCTAGTAAATCGAGCTTCCAACCGAGTTCATAATTTGTCAGCTCATCTGTGTCTACGCTAAATGGAACCGTAAATGTCCCAGCAGGATTCGTCTTACCGCCCGGGCGATTTAAGAGTCCTGGCCTGAAACCCTCAGAAAAAGTCGCATAGACTAACGAGTCCGCGGTCGGCGTCCAGTTCAAACTCAGCTTTGTGATTGAACCGTCAGTCGAGGCTGTATCTGGATTAGGAGAGCTAAAAAGAGTGTCTAAATTGTTACCGGCATTGTTATCTTCGGTTGCGCCAAAATTTCCGAACGACCCGGCAGCACTTCCTTGCAGATCGACTTCGATATCATACCAACGCGCTCCAGCAACAATTGCGAATTGATCGTTCAAATCAAAGGTAACTTCGCCAAACACTCCTTTTTGTGTATCAGTCCGGAGAACATCATTTCGGAAAATAACACCGCTCGGCCACTGACCCTGATCTTTTATGTTTGCACCTTGTGCCGAAAAATTCGGTCCGAATCCTCTCGTCCCGTTAAATGCTATAGCCTGCGTTGAACCGGGATAAGTAAAGTTATTAAACTCGCGTAGCTCTAAATTGCTATAAAAACCGCCGAACGTAGCGCGAATTGAACGGTCAGCATCTGTTGTGAACCGCAGCTCATGCGTATTTAGTTCGGACTCGGTTAAACTATTGACATACAAAGCTGGCGACTGACAGGTACCAGACGGATCGGCGCTTCCGGGATACGACACGCTCGCATCACAGACGTAATAAGGTAAATATTGTCCGACGAACAGGTAGTCGGAATAATCGACCACTTGATCTGCTTCACGGTCAGTATAAGCTCCAGTGTAAATCGCTTCGAGCGCGCCAATTCTGCCTTCTAAAGTCCAATTGGTATTGGTAAATGAATCCTCTAAGCTGTCATCCTGATAACGCTGAATCTCGTAATCGGATAACGACGGATCTGAGAAAAATACGCCATCGGTTTCGAGGTCTTGCTGAGAATGAGCTACCGTCAAGCTCCAATCTGAGTTGATTTCCCAAAGCCCGGTTAAACGAAAACCTGAGTATGTGACGTCATTAAAATCCTCTTCAACTCTCGCCCCATTATCCGCATCAACAAACGTAACGCCGGTTAAGTCTGATTTTGACTGGAATCCCGCTCGTCCTAAACTGACTGGCAACCCGTTGGCACGCACGCTTCCCTCTGGTCGGAATCGGGCACTTTCACTCGCGTTAAGCCGGCCTGCAACGTTATCGATGTATCCTCCTTGATTATCGACATAAACGACACCCCGTACAGCGAAATTGTCTGTGAGAGGGAGGTTGACAACAGCTTCAACGTTGTTGCTCATTTCGCCATTCTTAGTAAAAGAGGTTCCAAACTTAACGTTGGCGTCCGTCGATGAGAGGTCAGGCTTGTTGGTAATCAGCCTAACGGTCCCTGCCTGTGAGCTAGCACCAAAAAGCGTACCTTGTGGTCCCGATAGAACCTCAATTCTTGATAAGTCTGCTGCATAGACGTCTAAATTTCGTCCCGGCTGAGCCATCGGCTGCTCATCTAAATAGAGCGCCACATTCGGCGCCAGTCCAGCAACCCCGGCCGTTGTTAATCCTGGTGTGGTTGAGGCAACGCCTCGAATGTATATCGTATTTTGTCCGGGACCACTGCCCCCTGCTGTTACGTTCGGCAATTGCAGCAGGTAATCCTCGAAATTTGAGATCCCAAGCTGGTTGAGTGTCTCTTCTTCCATAGCTGACACGGCAACCGGGATATCTTGCATACTCTGTCTACGCTTTGTTGCCGTTACAAAAATTTCTTCGATTTGAGCAACGGCTGGCATAGAGGCAACACTGCCAATTGCAATCGCTGCCACCAATGGCTTCTTAGAAAACATAACTCTCCCCGTGACGTCTATTTAGTTTTTTAAATCTGGCTACCGTTTGGACAGTATATAGAGTTGAAAGTATTTTTCACCCTATTTTATTATGAAGTGAAAGCAGTTTTTAGATCCAGCTTATAGCTAAAAAGGCTTTTTATTCGAACTTAATATATTTTAATTTATATATATCAATAATTTATACCGATTTTGGTACTTTTAACAACTTGAGCTATCATTCAAAGGGAAACATAAGTTACTTTCACTTATTAAGATTACATGGGTTGTCTTCTTAATAAATTGTGGTGATTCCAGATTTAATCGCAACGCTTTATCTAGTAAGATGCCATCGAACTTTGGAAGGACGCGCGCGTGAACTCAAAAATGAACGACTATGACAACCTGCTGATTGCTTTGCGGAAGATCACCCGCGCAATCGACTTGCATTCTAAAAGATTATTGAAGGAATCGGGGTTAACCACGTCCCAACTACTCGTCATCACAGCAATCGACAAGCTCGATAAAGCAACACCATCGAGCGTCGCTCGAGAAATCCTTCTCTCGCAAGGGACCGTCACTAACTTAGTCATAAGGATGGAGAAGAAAGGACTTTTGCAACGCGTCAAGGCTGAAGACGACAAGCGATCGGTATGCCTAACCTTAACTAAGATGGGGAGAACGCGACTAGCCGATGCTCCCGAAACTCTTCAAGCCGAGTTTTTAATCGAGTACAGAAAGCTGGAGTCATGGGAACGGCAAATGCTTATTAGTTCAGTAGAGCGCATCGCCACTATGATGGACGCGAAAAATATTGATGCGTCACCCATTTTAACGAGCGGCGAAATCCAACAGTCCTTTTAAAAATCAAGGAAAATCTAAAAAGTTTCAAAATTTTCCTAAGCCGGTAATCATGCCTGCAGCAGCAGTTTCATTTGTTTCTCTGTCAATGAAAATAAACCCACCAAGAGCCTGGCTTTCTTCGTAAAGGTCGAAGACGAGCAGATCTTCTAAATCAATACTCACCTTCCCTATTTCATTTAAACTCAACTCATTCGTCGGTTGTTCAGTAAGATTCTCTAACTCTATTTTACTGTGAAAAGTCGACACTTTTCCGGAACAAATCCTTGTGCCAATTTTAACATCATAGGTTACATTCGCCACGAGCGGGTTATCAATCATCCAAACTAAGGTACAATCTATTCTTCTTCCCTCCATCATCCCTTGGCCTTCGTGAACAAAAATATCACCCCTGCTCGCTTCAATCTCTGAGTCAAATATTAAAGTGACCGCCATGCCATCGGTTGCACAATCCAGCTCTCCTTCATAGGTAACAATTGCTTTCACAGTTCCTCTTTTTTGACTCGGGAGAATTCTTACGACATCACCTTTTCGAACAACACCTGACGCGACCGTTCCACAAAAACCACGAAGATTTGAACTTATGTGATTAACATATTGGATCGGTAATCGAAACTGAGAGGTGTTACTCTTACTAAAAATTTGCGCCTCTTCTAGCATTGAGATAAGTGTCCCGGCATGAAACCAGGGCGTTTTTGAGCTTAAAGTAACGACGTTGTCGCCGTCCAGGGCAGACACTGGAATGCAAGAAACCTCAATATCACCCAATCCATTAAAGAACGTTTTGCAGTCGAGGCAAATTTTTTCAAAACTTTCTCTATCAAAACCCACCAAGTCCATCTTATTTATTGCTAGTATAAATTTTTTGATTCCCAACAAAGAGGCAATGAAACTGTGCCTGCGGGTTTGTGGTTGTAAGCCGCATCTTGCATCTATCAAAATTACCGCCAAATCACTGTTTGACGCTCCCGTTACCATATTACGGGTGTACTGCTCGTGCCCGGGCGTATCAATTAAGATAAACTTTCTCCTAATTGTAGAAAAATATCGATACGCCACATCAATAGTAATCCCTAACTCTTTCTCTGACTGTAATCCATCAACCAAGAGAGACAGGTCTGCTGTATTTTCGTTTCTAAATTCCGAGGTTTCACTCTTTATGGCATCGATTTGATCCTCATAGACGACGTCGGAATCATACAAGAGCCGACCAATTAGGGAGCTCTTACCATGATCAACACTTCCACAAATCAAAATCCGAAGAAGCGCTTTTTTTTTATCTAAGGGATATTCCAAAATTTGTCCACTTTTTTAACTTGTCTAATTTTCTTCTGACCGAAAAAATTTGTTCGTTTTATAGATCCTAAAAGTACCCCTTTCTTTTTTTCTGCTCCATTGACCCTATTGAGTCAACGTCAATAAGTCGTCCCTGACGCTCTGAGTTCTTTGCACCTTTTATTTCTGTTATTACTTCAGACACGCTTCTCGCAGTCGATGACACGGCCCCACTGAGGGGATAACATCCAAGGGTCCGAAATCTCACAAACTCCTCTTTTGCTTTTTTTCTAAGTTCAGTTGGCATTCTTTCATCGTCGACTAAAATTTTAGTTCCATCTATGTCAACGACAGCTCTGGCCTTCGCAAAGTACAAGGACACAACTTCTATTCTTTTGAATAGGATGTATTCCCAAACATCGAGCTCGGTCCAATTTGACAATGGAAATGCTCTGATACTCTCCGTTGGATTAATTCTCGTATTGTATATATTCCAAAGCTCCGGCCTCTGATCGCTTGGGTTCCACATGTGCTCGTTGTTACGGAACGAAAAAACCCGCTCCTTTGCACGCGACCTCTCCTCGTCTCGCCGAGCTCCTCCCATTGCCGCATCGAAACCATGATGATTGAGCGCCTGCTTTAAGCCCACTGTTTTCATCACATCAGTATAGTGACCGGGGTCATTAGAGAAAGGGTTCAACCCGTCTTTTATCCCTTCCTGATTGATATGCACAAGCATTTTAATGCCTAGTTTGGCACCCAATGCATCGCGGAATTTAATCATTTCACGAAATTTCCATGTCGTATCAACATGGAGCAGCGGAAAAGGAGGCAATGCCGGATAGAAAGCTTTTATCGCTAAATGCAGCATGACAGAGGAGTCTTTCCCAGCGGAATAAAGCATTACCGGGTTTTCAAATGCGGCAGCAACCTCCCGAATAATATGAATGCTTTCAGCTTCAAGCTGAGACAAATGTGAAAACGAAGAGATATGCATATATTCCTTAGGTTTTCGGCAGCTCGCCGATCTTTTTCAAAACCTGCCATGGAAAAAATCCGTTTCCACCAACTATCATCCGCCGAATACCCCAAGTGAGTGTATTTGGGATTAAAAATAAAATCATCACTAAGGGGACTAAGACGAACGCTGTCGCGAATCCTCGTAAAGCAAGAGCCGCTCCGCCAGACAGTGTGAGTCCTAAAAAAAATCCAATCCAGTGGATTATCAATCCAAATTTTTCCCGCATATTAAATTCATTCATTAACAACTCAAGGCCGGCTTGTGAATTTATATTCAAACTCACGTAACATATGATTAGACAAACGCATCGTGAAGCTTAACATAGTCAAGAAAATTTCGGGCTCAGACATTGAAGAGAATTGAACCGTTGTTTGCCCTTTTAGCCAGATATAATATAACCAAGCTCTAAGAAGTGGAGACCAAACCAATCTATTTAGAATAAATGATGAGCTTACTAACCATAAAAAAACACCATGATAAACAATATTTTTCTTACAATTAGTTCGCTGGAATTGGCTGGTGTGCTTTTCGGCGTGATAGCCGTGTGGTTGTTAATAAGACAAAATATCTGGACCTGGCCCTTTGGTATTTTCTATATTGCTATATCACTCCATATCTTTTATGCCTCCAAACTGTATGCCGACTTTGCTCTTCATATTTTCTACTTGTTCATGCATCTATATGGCTGGGTCTATTGGCTTCAAACGGACACTGAGAAAAAGTTAAAGGCCAACATTGGCAGGGAAAAACAGAGGATGCTTCTTGCTTTATCAGTCTTGAGCTTAATCTGTATCTTTATTAGTGGATATTTGTTGTCCAGATTTTCTGATGCGGATTTACCATACTGGGACAGTACAACAAGTATCTTAAGCTTATCCGCTATGTGGTTACAAAGTCGAAAGAGGATCGAGTGCTGGGGGCTTTGGCTTTTTATCGATATTGTTGCCGCTGGGGTATATTTTTATAAAGGAATATTTTTTTATAGCCTATTGTACGTCCTGTACATTGGCATGGCACTGCTAGGATTTAAAACATGGCAAAAAAGTTATCTTCATGAACACACCAATTATAGTCATCACCGGAGCTGAATGCTCTGGAAAAACCACTCTAGCAACACAGCTTTCTGAACGCTGGGGCCGTCCGCTTGTCCCCGAAATCGCAAGAAATTATTTAGAAAAAACTCCAAATTACCACAGAGATGACCTGCTAATAATCGCAAAGCTGCAGCATGAAAAGGAGAGGGAGATCCTAAATCAATCCTTGAATAAGATAATTTGTGATACAGATTTACTTGTCATTATGATTTGGAGTGAGTTTAAGTACGGGACCTGCGACCCTTGGATTTACGACACATTTGAAAAAAACTTTAAGCGAGATAAGTTGGATAGACACTACCTTCTTTGCGACTATAAAATTCCTTGGGAACATGATGGTCTGCGTGAAAACCCAAACAACCGAAGCGAATTGTTCAATCGCTATACTGAAAAGCTTCAACATTATGGGTTAGCTCATTCTTTGGTAACCGGTGGAGAAAAAGAACGTCTAGAAAAAATCTTGTTATTCTAAATTTATATTGTAAAAGAGAAAAAACTAAATTATATTGCCGATTCCTAAGGGGTGGCCTAGGCCTGAGAATATGACCCTTCGAACCTGACCCAGGTAGTACTGGCGTAGGGATAGGTAACTGCGACCCCTGTCGATCGAAGATATATTCTGCAGTTCAAAGTTAACCCCAAAAATTGAAAATAGTAAATTCTATTGGGGTTTTTATGTTCAGAATTGTAATTGCTTTCTCCGCTGTCATCCTGGCTAACTCATCCCTTACTGCGCAATCGAATACTGCGACAATAAACGAAATCATCGTTACAGCAGATTATCGAAAGTCGAACGCACTGGATATTTCGTCCAGCATTAGCGTCGTGGGCTCTGAAATTATTGAGAAAAAAAACGCCCACCACCTTGAGGAAATCTTGCTTAACGCGCCCAACGTCAATTCATCCTCAGGCTCTTCTCGTGCTCGTTTTTATCAAATCAGAGGAATCGGAGAGCGCGGTCAATTTTCTGAGCCGTTAAATTCCTCAGTAGGAGTTATTATTGATGGAATCGACTTCAGTGGTATCGGTACTACAGCATTACTTTACGACGTTGAGCAAGTTGAGATCTTGCTCGGGCCCCAGGGGACCCGCTACGGATCGAATGCTTTAGCGGGGCTAATAAATATAGCAAGCAAATCACCATCATCAAGCGCAACTTATGGACTACAACTTGAAAACGCCAACTATGATAGTAAAGGCCTCTCTGGATACCTGTCGGGACCAATCTCTGAAAAATTACGATACAGATTTTCAGCTCAAAATCATTCAACAGACGGTTTCAACAACAATCAATTTTTGAGAAAGAATACTAGTTTTCGAGATGAGAGAATAATGCGAGGCCAACTCGAGTGGTCTCCATCGGAACATACGCAGATCGATGTTATCTCCTCATTTATCAATATTGATAATGGTTATGACGCATTCTCCCTAGACAACACACGCGACACACTCTCAGACTCACCTGGCGCAGATCGGCAAAAATCTAAAACTTTAAGCGCAAACCTGTCACTTACCCAGTTCGAAAAATTTACGGTCGAAACTCTGCTCGGCTACGCAAACTCGAAAATTGATTACGGATACGATGAGGACTGGGTCTTTGATGGATTTCATCCTTGGGAATACTCCTCGACCGATCAGTACTTACGTAAAAAAGAAACAAAAAGTGGCGAGATCCGGTTTGTGTCGACCGATTCCGGTTTAATCTTTTCTGATACTACCGACTGGGTTTTCGGCGTTTATGTTTTACAGCAACAGTCTCATTTGCAAAGAAACTACACTTTTCTTTCTGAGAATTTCTACAGCAAGTATCGAACCAATCGATCCTCTGCCTATGCAGAACTAAACTCGCAGTTGGGTGAAAATTGGAATTTAACTCTCGGAGTGCGTGCAGAGCACTTCAACGCGGCCTACAACGACTCCAACGAAATTGATTTTGCACCCAACAAGAATTTATTTGGCGGAAAAGCTGCATTAACTTACACAACGGGTCAGGACAACATTCTTTATGCGAGCGTTTCTCAGGGTTATAAAACCGGTGGGTTTAATACTGATGGAACTCTCGACAAAGAGTTTCGCGAATTTGATGCGGAGAGATTATTGAATTATGAACTAGGATTTAAGGGCTCCCAATACAATGAAAAAATAAGAACTCAGGTAACACTCTTTTTTATGGACAGGGTTGACGTCCAAATTTCTAGCTCTCTCGTTCAAACTCGCTCAAACGGGAGTTCTGAATTTATAGAATATATCGGAAATGCTGCCAGCGGATCCAATTACGGATTAGAGGTATCTGGAGAGTTTAATGCGACTGAGAGAGTGATGCTTTACAGCTCGGCTGGTATTTTAAAAACCAAATACAAGACCTTCATAAACTCCGCCGGTGAAAACTTAAATGGTAGACAACAAGCCCACGCGCCAAATTATCAATACACATTAGGGATCAGCGCTAAGCTCAATTCTGCTATAGAATTTGATGCTAACTTGCAAGGCAGAGACAGGTTTTATTTCTCCGATAGCCACAATGGCCAATCAGAGAAATATAACTTGCTTAATGCTAGCGTGAGATACAGCCGGAAAGACTGGAGGCTTACTATCTGGGGAAGGAATATTAATAACCAGGACTACTTAGTCCGTGGATTTTTCTTTGGTAATGATCCGAGAGATAACTATAACCCTAAAAGCTATACGCAATTGGGCGAGCCCGCGCGATATGGCATAACGCTTAACTTGGACTTCTAGCAGAGATATCGAAAGCATTTAATGGTCATTTTACTCACGCCTTTACTTTTATTGCTTCTTTTACTAATTGAACCTTTCTTTTTAAATCATCCAAATCATCACCAAGAACTGTAACATGGCCCATTTTCCGATATGGCTTGGTGATGCGTTTGCCATAAAGAAAAATATTCGATCCTCGGATAGCTAAAAGTTTTTCTAATCCCTCATAAATTGCCGAGCCGGTATATCCCTCTTCTCCCAATAGATTCACCATTACTGAAGGCTTTGTGATCCCTGTCGAGCCAAGAGGCAAACCAAAAATTGCTCGAAGATGTTGCTCATACTGAGAGGTATCATTGGCGTTAATCGTTTGATGACCGCTGTTGTGAGGGCGTGGCGCTACCTCATTGACTAAGACTTCACCGTCAGTCGTGACAAACATTTCTACTGCGAGTATTCCAACCATATCGAGCCTTTCAATGGTTTTTTTTGCAAGCTCCTCTGCAGTTTGCTGAATCTCGGTGGGCAGCGAACTCGGAGAGACCAAGTAATCCACCAAATTTAACGTTGGATGAAAAACACACTCAACCACTGGAAACACACTGATTTCGCCCTTAACATTTCTGGCCGCGATAACAGAAATTTCAGATTGAAAGTTTATAACCTTCTCTAATAACCCACGATCGTCGAAGGCCTTTGGTATATCGTGTTTGCTTTCTAGTTTTTGCACGCCCCCGCCATCATACCCTCCTTTCCCTAGCTTGTTATATGCCGGAAAAAATCCAACCTGGGCTTCTATATCGCTGCGGTTTTCCACCAAAACAAAGTCAGCTGTCGGTATCTCATTATCTATATAAAATTGTTTCTGAACTCGTTTATCCTGAATGATTTGTATCACACGTGGCTGAGGGTAAACCGCAACACCCTCCCTCTCAAGTTGAAAGAGGGCTTCAACGTTAACGTTTTCTATCTCAATGGTGAGCATATCAAGCTGTTTACCAAAAGAATAAACAGCCTCAAAATCAAGCAATGACCCTTTCGTATACTCACTCGCTAAGACACTGCAAGGTCCGTCCTCACTCGGGTCAAGCACACAGGAAGTCACATTAAAATTAGAACAGGCTTGCAACAGCATACGACCGAGTTGTCCGCCACCGATAATGCCTAGTTTAAAGTCTTCGTAAAATGCTTTCATATTTTGTGAGAGATATAAAAATCAGGACGATATGTTAGGGATTAGAGTAGCTTCTGTCACGCAATAATATCCCTCGAAAAAAAGCTACTTTAAGAATCAGGAGCTAACAACATTTTTATCTCACCAGATATCTTCCTGAGCTAAATTCCTTGCTGTCCAAAAAAAACGCTTACATAACTCGCAAAGGCTTGCCGCTTTTATAGAGGGCTTAACGTGTCACCAGGATCAATTCTTTACGATACAACCGCACAGCTCCTCAAAATCAGCGATCTATGAACTTAGTTATCGAATATCTTCGATCGCACTGTATGGCACAGACCATAGGTCCTTGTCGCCGAAACCGCCGGAGCGCTCAGAGTCAAAAAAGAAAGTCTTGAAATTTGGAGAAAAGGCAGGACAACGGTCGTGCTGATCAGAATTAACTCGTTCGCCAAGATTTACCAATTCACCCCAGACCCCATCGGCGTTACGCGTAGTTACAAAAATATCTTCTCCGCCATATCCTCCCTCTCGAATGCTTGTAACGTAGAGCGAATTTCCGTCGGGTGAGGGCAGAGAATGATGTTCTGTGGCTGCTGAATTAACGTTGGGGCCGAGGTTTCTGGCATCTTGCCAGATACCATCGATCCGATCGGATGTCCAAATATCGTTCCCACCGAACCCTCCCGGGCGAGTCGAAGTCCAATAAGCGGTTTCCCATTCCTCTCCTGCAAAATAGAGACAATGGTCGGCGTATGCAGAGTTTATCGGCCCGTCTAAATTGCGAGGTGGCGTCCAGCTTCCGGCGACAAGATCACTAACCCAGATATCCATCCCACCCTTGCCTCCTGGCCTAGTACTCATGATATAAAGTTGCTGGCCATCCGGAGACAGTAAAGGCTCGACCTCCAAATAGTCTCTTGTGCTGACTTCCCATACGATCGACGGCTCGGTCCACTCTGTTCCCTGAAGGTGGCTAACACAGATATCGGAACCCTTCTCACCTTGCCGGTCGAAGCAATTGAAATACATTGTCTGACCATCCGCCGTGAAAGTAGGTTCAGCATCCCTAGCCGCTGAATTTATCACCTCGCCCATATTCTTTGGTTCGAGAGCCGAGGTGTGCTTTTTCACGAACGGCAAGACCACATTTACAATCGCTTCGAGGCTAGGCGCTATCTTAAAGGAGGAGTTTTTGATTAACGTAGTCGCAGCCCTAGAGTTCACCTTTGGGTGTAAAAAGTCGATCTCGTCGCCGTGATGGAGTATGAGTGTGGCAGGTACATCGAGTGATATAAGCTGCTCGTCTGTCATTCCGAGCGTCGTTTTTGCACGAAAGGAGGCTAGGTGCTCTCCAGTCATCTTCATTGTAGCCAAGAAGTCTTCTACGTTTTGTTCAAAAAAAATTTCTTTCAATTCCGAACTATTGCGCTCCAAATATGCCTCCCACAGTGGCGTTTGAGCTACTGCTTCCATCGAGGTCAAACTATCATCTCTTAAAAAGCTCAAAAAATATTCGTCCGACAGGCGCTGCGCAGCGATTGGGCCGCCCGTGAGCGGCGCGATGATGAGCGCGTCCACCTGCTCGGGGTGCCGCTCTGCTAAAACCATATTTGAGCGGGATCCAGAAGACATCCCATAAAATATTGCAGATTCAATCTTTAACCGCTGTAACAGGACATGGAGGTCCTCTGCCTCCTCAGCACCCAAAGGTTCGTCATTTGCAAAAGAGACCTCTGACCGCCCAAGATTACGCCGATCCATGATAATGACCTTTAAGTCACTCGAGGCAGCGGCCAGATTTTTTGCAAATGCGCCGAAACCTTCGATGTCTCCCATGCCGCCGGGTGTGACAATCAATGGGATCGCTCCCTCTGGGTTGTAAATTTCCACGTTTAAGGTCATCTCGCGGTCAGGCCTCAGATCTACTCTGAGATTTTCCACTTTGACACTATCCGAACCTGCAGCAGGAGCCGCCTTAAACAAAACTTCGATCCAGATATTATTGGCGGCACCCTTAAATAAAGTGGGGTCCGGATTAAAATTCGGGTCAGTGTTAATCCTTGATTCTTGGGCGGCCATGACCGAATTAGTTAGGAGGGCCAATGCAAAAAAAATAGAGAGCGTAGTCGCTTTGATCATGGAGGCTCCTGAGCGCTGAGATCGTTATGAATTTAATAAAGGACCGAGCAGTCCTAATCAAAATTGAATATAGAACTGATTAGTCCTTAAAGCAAGAATAATCCGCCGTGTTACGATATCATAGAAACCCTTGCGAATAGTTGATTTGATTTTCTATGGCCGGACGACCACGTAAATTCAACCTTGAGGCTGCTTATAATGCCGCAACAGACCTCTTTTGGGTTCAAGGTTATGAAACAACCTCACTAGACCAGCTGCTCCTCATGATGCAATTATCAAAGAGTAGCTTTTACCAAACCTTTAGCTCGAAAAAAAATCTATTTGAACAATGCCTCTCTCGCTACGACGAGCAGTCGGTTGTAGATATGAAAAAAGCGCTTGCCGGAGCACCCTCGGCTATCGATTTCATAAGAACCACATTTTCTCAGTTATCGGCAGAAGCTCAAAGGCCCTCTGGCAGGAGAGGTTGCTTAATTATGAACACTGTCGTTGAATTTGCACAACGCGATATTAAGGTAGCTCGTATTTTTAAAAGAAATATAAAATCGACGAAAAAAATCTTCACCGAAGCGGTAACATCCGCGCAAACCTCAGGCGAGATCAGTGAAACGCTTGATCCGGCTATTGTTGCAGATTTCCTAGTCACGACTATAATCGGTTTAAAATCTCAGGCGAGAGCAGGCAGCAGCAGCAAAAAAATCGCCGACATTGCTGACCTTGTAGTCGCTAGTATTATAAACACCACTGAGTCATAGCTATTTATGGGAAACATTTGAAATGACTGTTGCAGACTTTTATGCGACAGTAAAAACCTACCCCGCTGACGTAAGCGCTATAATTCCGAGCGAGAAGTAAAAGCTACAAGATAAATTTAAGGGATGAGAAATATTTTAAAATTTTTTAGAAAAAACTTGTTTCCAATCATATTTTTAATTCCGTTTTCTGCGATCTCGTATGCAGATATTTTTTTAGTCTGCGAGGAAACGGAATGGGAGTTCTCTTACGTCAGCGCCGGCCTCAGATTCATGCAGTTAGACGAATTAAATGAGATAGCTTATTGGTTTCCAGTAAATATTCCTTACCAACCTGCCGCCTCCATGCCAGACTGGAATGACATCGTAGAAAACGGCTGGGGACTCAATCCGAATAAACGCTACCGAGCAAATTTTAATGTCGATACTATTTATGTTAGGCCCATTGGCATGACAAATACCTACTTCTTTGAAATTAATCGGACCTCAGGGGAGATTGTCATTAAAGAGACAAACCGCCCTCTCAGAGAGGGAAAGCAATCCGGCACCTGCACTCCCCATGAAAAAGAAGATTTCCTGGGATTATTTAAGGAACAGCAAGAAAAATTTAATCAATTTAAAGGCATGTTTTTAGAGCAAAGATCTTTCTAAAAGCGATTCAAATTTTTTAACTGAGAGTCTAGAGAACAACAAAACATGAAGAAAAATTACGTAGCATATGTTCTTTTGATTTTCTTAATTCCAAACTTAGGTGACGCAGCCGATAATTTTGTTTCACCTAGGACTGCTTGGGGCTTTCCCGATCTTCAGGGGGTTTGGAACTTTTCGTCAGACACGCCAATGCAACGCCCAGCCAAGTATGGGGTGCGAAAATATTTGACCGGAGAAGAATTGGCGCAAATCAAAGCTGAAACTGAGGCGTCAGACAAACGCTCCGATGCGGCAATACCGGGCACAGGCGTTGATGAGTCTTATAATGACTTCTGGATCGAAAGCGCTGGAATAGGTCAGAACCGGTTAACGTCACATATCTTTTATCCAGAGGACGGGAGGATGCCAGCAACAAAGATGACCGCAAAAAAAGGCGTGTTTGGCCAGCGTCCAGTCCGCAATGCTATCGGCGTTAATTTTGCGACCAATGGACCCGAGGATCGCCCCCTCTCTGATCGCTGTATCGTTGGTTTCAACTCTGGTCCCCCAGTCTCACCAAGTTTTTACAACAATAATTTGCAAATTATTCAGAACAAAGACCACGTGGTAATCATAACCGAAATGATTCACGATGCTCGGATCGTTCCGCTCGGAAATCAAGCCCATGCGCCATCCGAAATCGGCCTCTGGTCCGGGGACTCCCGCGGGCATTGGGAGGGGGATTCATTGGTGGTTGAAACCAAAAATTTTAATGGCCTGACAAACTCTTTTTCATCTGTGGGAAGCTCAGAAAATAAACGCCTTATAGAAAAATTTACACGAGCCAGCGACAATAGAATTGACTACGAATTTACCGTCAACGATCCGTCTACATTCACACATGACATTAAGGGTATCATTCCAATCTATAAGGTTGCCGGCCTAATTTATGAATACGCATGCCATGAAGGAAACTATGGCATGGCTAACATTTTGAGAGGCGCTAGAGTGGAAGAGTCGCTAGCTAAAAGCGATCAATAAATCATAACGCAAGATGCAGTTACGCAAAAAAACATGAACACTGATAGTTTTCTAACACGGCCGGTCAAGGCTTTATTGAATGTTATGAGTCATTGGAAATGGTACTACAAGGTAATCGCGCTTATTTGGTTCGCATGGATCTTATATGGCTTACTGCCAAACTAAAAAAAAGGCTCTTACTATTCTTATGGGGGAACGTCGAAGTTCTTAATTTTACCCATCATTTTTCAGGAACTCTTTAACTCGGTGAACAAATTCTCCGAGCTTATCGTGATGAACCCAGTGACCCGCGCCCTCAAAAGCCTCAACCTGTATCGGACATTTTAGGTATTTGACCCTGCCGTCTTTGACTGGGTCAGATGCCCAGGATTCAACCCCACGGACAAGCAGCGTAGGACAAGTTATATCTCCCCACAGCTCCCTAACCTCTTGGGTCGGCCGGCCACCAAATTCAAAAAACCGCGCATAATTATCAAATTTCCAGCTGTAAGTCCCATCTTCATTTTGATTGCTACCGAAGGTAGTGAGGTGCCGTGCCTGTTCATCAGACAAGTGAGGGTTTTCATTTTTCATACGCTGAACCGCATCCTCGAGAGTCGGGTACCGACGAGTTAGTCGTCCTGACGATTTGCGTAAGTTCTCCATCCATTTTCGAATCTGGTCGCTTTTAACTTTTTCCGCGTAAGTCGCCTCCATGCTAGGGGAAGGACCGAGCCCTTCGATAACCACAAGCCTCCTCACTTTATGTGGAAAAAGTGAAGCATACAGTAACGAGATTGCACCGCCCATGGAGTGCCCAATAATCGTCACCGGCTCCATTCCCTTTTGATGCAAGAGCTGAGTAATATCGTATAAATAATCTAATTGGTTATAAGCACCTCCAATCATCCAATCACTGTCGCCATGGCCACGCAAATCTGGGGCAATGACGTGGTATTCATCTCGAAAGTAACTGGCAACCCAGTCCCAGTTCCTGCAATGATCGAGCCCTCCGTGCACAAGAAGCATCGGAGGTGCAGTCGGATTACCCCAATCTACATAATTGAGACGCAGCCGTTGCGAAAAATAATTGTGTGAGGTTGGTCCTTCGATCATTGATTCTTTATCAGGCATGAGTCTGGTCGGATGGTTAATTTGACTTTGAAGCCACAGTGTACTCGCAATTGAGCGCGGCTGAAATTGTTTGTAAAGGAGCGCGCGGAGACTCCTTCTATGGACGCATAAGCTTAAAGCGTCGGTCAAAACCGGTTCACTGGACGATTATTTTATTCAATTCCCTGAACAATCTTCCAACACAAAATAAATCGAAGTTGTAATCAAATTAGACCAAGGCTTTAGAAATTATAAATTTATATATAGAAATCAGAGTGCTAGCAAAAATATTCTCAGATTTTCAGTATTTTTGTGACAAGGCTGTGTCACAATATCCTTAAAACAGCAAATAAGAACGAGAATTGTTACTATTTGCTATTGCAAATGATTCTCATTTGCGTGTATGATCCCGCCCGCTAAAGAATTTAAGTCTTCTATTTTTCAGAAAGGATATCTTATGAACCGATCAAGAAACGTCTTACGCGCCGCTATTCGCACCGCGCTAGTGCTTTCATCGTCTGCTGTAGCTGTTAACGCTCTCGGCCAGGTTGAGGAAATTACAGTGATTGGAAACGTTCTCCAGTCAAACCAAGTTAATTCACTTCAACCTCCCATGCCGATACTCAACGTGCCTCAGTCCGTTTCAATCACGACCTCTGAGGACATACGCTCGCGAGGTTTTCGTGAGCTCGGTGACATCGTGCGATACACTCCTGGCGTCAACACTTCCCAGGGGGAAGGGCACCGAGACTCAGTTGTCTTTAGAGGCGTAAGATCCACTGCTGACTTTTATCGAGATGGACTTCGTGACGACGTCCAGTATTTCAGATCTCTTTACAATGTCGAACAAGTTGAAATCCTCAGGGGACCAAACGCCCTCTTATTCGGTCGCGGCGGAACCGGCGGGGTCATTAACCGAGTAACTAAACAGGCCGTTGTTGGTGGTCAGCTCGGATCGTTCGATATCGGCACAGATACCTATGGTGCGTATGACCTTGCCGCTGACATAAACGTTCAGACCAGCGAAAATTCAGCGCTCCGTATCAATGTGCACAGCGACTCGCTCGATAACCATAGAGATTCCTTTGATGGAGACCGAGTCGGGTTTAATCCTACTTTCAAATTAGAGCTCAGCGACCAGACGGTGCTCGACCTTTCATACGAACATGCTGATCATGAGCGCTTTATTGACCGAGGCGGCCCCACCCAGAATGGTCGGCCAGTAGAGGCACTAGCAGGTACCACCTTTGGAGGCGAAGACACAAATGTGCAGACCTTAACGGCTGACATTTTTAAAGGCACGTTACGTCATCAGTTCTCCGAGACGAGCAAAGGCCAAATCAGTGTGCAAGTCGACGAATTTGAAAAAATGTATCAAAACCTTTATGTATCCGGCTATGACGGTTCGCTCGTCACTATGGATGGTTACAGAGACCCGACCGAAAGAGAGAACACTTTCTTTGATGCGAACTTGGTCAACGAAATCAACACTGGATCCGTGAAGCACACACTATCAATCGGCGCACAGAGAATAGAGACAGATAATAGTAACTATCGGTACGACACATACTGGTCAACCACTGGTAAAGACAAAGAGACGTTCAATGTTTCTACCCCGATGAACTTCAGTGTTAACTCAGCAGGAGACCCAACTCGAGTTGACTTCACAACAAAGATGAATCGCTCGACAACGTCTGAGATCGAAACGACATCATTTTATGTCCAAGATCAGATAGACGTTTCAGACAACCTAATTGTCATGCTAGGCGGCCGGATCGACAAGTTCGACATTAAAGTCAACGACGTCAAAGCTGGTACTTCGCAATCAAGAGAAGATGATGAGTTTTCACCAAGAGGCGGATTAATTTTTAAGCCACAAGAGAACTTGTCAATTTATGCAAGCTACAGTGAAAGTTTCCTTCCGCGATCTGGAGAACAGTTCAAGAAACTAGACGCGTCAGCCGCGAGCCTAGACCCTGACGTTTTCGAGAATACTGAAGTTGGTGTAAAAGTAGATATCATTCCGGGCCTTGCGTTTTCTGCCGCTTATTTTGAGAGTGAGCAGGAGCAGGCGGTTCGTGACAGCGTGTCCGGAGAGCAAAGCGAGGTCGTTGGCTTGCAGGTCGACGGTTTCGAACTTGAGCTTAAAGGACAAATAAACGACAAGCTGTTCATTGCCGCTGGCTATGCAAATATGGACGGAACAACTGGGAAAGGCGGTGAACCGCGGGAGATTCCTGAATTCACGGCTCACCTATGGGCCAATTACCAAGTCAGTGATAATTTCGGATTTGGTTTTGGTATGACGCATCAAGATGACTCTAACATAAAAAATGATAGCCCAGGGCTCGCTCTCCCAGACTATACCCGATGGGATGCTGCCGCCTACTGGACCATATCAGACGACACGGAAGTCCGTCTAAACATAGAGAATCTTTCGGACGAGCTATATTTTCCGCATTCGCACAGTACTCACCAGGCTTCTGTTGGTAAGGACGCGAACGCGAGACTATCAATCACTCGTCGATTCTAAAGTTAAGGCGCGATCAAAAGCTCCTTCCCGAGCACTTGATCGCAGCATGCAAGTCTAAAGTGCCTCCTCGTTGCCCCTTTCTATAAGGGGCTTTTTTTTGTCCCAAACCTCAAGAAGTGATCACTTACTTCGATTTTAGAATCGATCAATGTAAGGCAGTACTGTATAACTGTGCAAAACTTTCTGACTCTAACGCTACTCTTACCGAGCGAAATGGCAAACCAACCCAAACCCGTCAACAAGGAATAGTCTTTTTAAGATGCTTGAAGTATGGTGACATCTCTATAAGCAATAAAGAATCGTCAGATTGTGGCTAAAAAAAACAAACTGAGAGCCCAAACTCCGCACTTTAAACGACGCGATTTCTTGCGTGGCAGCGCAGGGGCCATGGCAGGCACTTGGTTGTCCGCTTGGCCTTGGCAGAGACTGGCCGCGCAAGAGGCCTTGCTCAGTAAGACCGATGACTGGGACTCTGGCATCGTGCGACACTTGTTACCGGCGGTAAATGAAACAAGTTTTCTGATAAAGGTCTCATTCAAGCGACCGCTTAACAAAAAGCCACAGCTACAGATTCGTGTCGGAAACAATCGAAAAGTTATAGAGGGGCATCTGAACGATACGATTGGCGAATTTTGGCAATTTTACGCAACCGAACTGACGCCCGACACACAATATGAACTATCTCTCCAAGACTCCTTTGGAAACTCGCTATGCGACACATGGCCGTTGTCGACCTTTCCATCACCTGAGCAAACACCCGAAAGTGTCCGTGTATTATTTTACACCTGCGCCGGAGGGCCTGAAGGCAAATACTTTGGCATTGGCGACAGGCAAGGCAATTTGCCGATCGCCATCCGCCAAAAACTGCTAAAAAGGGGGTTATCATTCACCCCACAAGCAGCTGTAGCGAACGGTGACCACATCTATTGGGATCTTCACACTTGGCAGGGCGAGGAAGCAGGACAATTAAGCCTAGCAGGCCGTAATTCAAACTTTGATTACTCGGCCCGAGTAATGGGTGGAACAAATGAAGAGGCAATGAAATTAGCAGCGGGGCCACAAATCACCCCCCTATACGGCACAACATTTCGATCTACCCCAGTGTACTTCCTTCAAGACGACCACGACCATTGGGAAAATGATTCGCCGCTGACTTACCCCGTTCCTTGGTTTCAGTTACAACTCGCTCGTGCTACACAACAACTTTATTACCCGGAGTTCCTTCCCGATACGAAGCGGGCTGCCGGCCTACCGTACTCAACGAATTCTATTCGCGGCGAACTTTCGGAGAGCTTTGGCACACTGCGCTACGGGAACCTGCTTGAAATTTTGCTCTACGATGTCCGTCGAACTTTAAGTGTTGGTGCACTAAATTCTGCGTTTCTTGACCGAAATGTCGAGAATTGGTTGATCCAGAGAACGAGATCAAGAGACACCCGCCACCTAGTGCATGTTCCATCTAACCCTCCAGGTTGGACCGCCGGCAAGTGGGGCGAGTGGTATCCCGATGTTTTGCATCCAGAAACAGGTCAATTAACAACCCTTATCCCCAAACGACATTGGCGACAAGGCTGGCTCGACCAACATGATCGGATCATGCAGTCCTTGGCAGATATGAGGCACAGAAATCCGCTCATCATTGCCGGTGACCTTCACGCCACTGGCACTGGCACGATGCACGGAGCCGGAGACCTAAGTTTTGCCGACAACCCGATCACCAATATCCTTTGTGGTCCAATTGGCACGTCGATTCGCGGTTTCCCCTCAGTGGTCCGAGGAGTATCCGCAGCCCCATCGCAATATTTGGACTTTCAGGAACAAGTCCCGCCGATAGAGGAACATGGCTTTGCTATTGTCGACTTCGAAACTGATAAAATAATAGCAAAACTCTTTAAGTGGGATGTAAATAGTCAGTCGCTGGATGCCATTGATACCTTGGAACCGTATCACTCGGTAGTACTAGATCGACCATAACGGAGTTCGCCATGATAAAAATCCGCGTACTCTTGCACTGCTATTTGTAAACCAATTATCACAGTTGTCTAACCTCATAAGTAAGTGCAGAGCAAAAAATTATAACTTTCTGATTTCGATTGATACCGACTTCCCCGTTTAAAAAGGATGACTTTTGAGGAAAGGAAGAATGGCTGCAACCGTCTCTTTTGGCTTTTCCAATCCCACAGCGTGGCCAGCGCCTGAAATTACGGCCAAAGACAGTCGGTCCCCGTGTTCAGCCTTCATTATGTATGCATTTTCTAGAGGAGCTGTGAGGTCATCCTCACCCATCACCATAAGCATTGGACCACTGCCCCCAGCAGACCAAAATTCGACTGGGGTGTTTTGATTTGCAAATCGTTGTGCCGCACGTGCCTCGGGCCAGTACTTTAAGTTAGTGACATAATCCAAGACTACCTCATCACCGGTAGCTGAAGAGAAAAGAGTCTGGCGGGCAAGCTTGATCTTCTCTGCTTCGGAGAGCTTAGAATTTCCCAGAAGCTCTCCTAACTCACCCGGTTCAGTTAATGCTGGAACGAGCCCACCTGCCGCAATGAGTGTCAAACTGGAGATTCGGTCCGGATAAAGGGTCGCCACCATCCGCGAAGTGCGGTTGCCAAAAGCCCATCCCATCATGTGGAATTTTTCCGCACCAAAGGCCTGTGAAACAGCAATCACATCGTCAGCGAGGTCCTGCATACTAAGGTTATTCAAATTATTAGAACTACCCATGACCCCTCGCTGATTTACCACCACAATATGATATCCACCATCTGCGATGAGAGGAGCTATGCGCTTGTATCTCGAATGATCGCCGCCGCTCCCGGGTAGGGCAATGACAAGCTCTCCGTTCCCTGCCGCAGGAAACCACTCGACTACATTTAATCTCGCATGTTCAAGCTCTATCAACCGACTTTCCTGCCCAACGGAATAACATGAGAGCAACAGAAAAAAGACCATTTGGCCTGCCAGATGTTTTTTCCACTCAATCCACATATCAGTCCAATCTCCTTTTTGTGAAGCCAAACTTACTGAATAGGCCATTGTTAAAAATCATTCTCTTTTCTGGTTTAATGCTCTCATTAAATCAAATATCAAAAGAACTGGAAAATGAAACGTCGCACATTAGTTGGCATCATAACGATCTTTTTGATCATCTTAGTATGCGTTGTCTTGTTCGAGGGCGATATACCTGCTGCAACAGTCGACGCAAAGTACAGCAATGCTCAATCAAAATTTTTAACAACTGAAGACGGGTCAAGAATTCACTATCGAGATCAGGGTAATGCATCTGGCACCCCACTCGTTCTGATTCATGGCGCTATGGCATCTCTTCACACTTGGGAACCCTGGGTGCGTAGTCTAGGCCAAAGGTATCGAGTTATTACGCTCGACCTTCCAGCTCATGGGCTTACCGGACGCGTTCAGAGTGGTGACTACGGAGGATCCGCCTTTATTTCGGTAATTGATGCTGTCACCAAGGCCGTGGGAATCGAAAAATTTGTGCTGGGTGGCAACTCGATGGGCGGCGGCGCAACATGGCAATATACCTTGGAGCATCCTGAAAAAGTTATCGCCATGATCCTTGTCGATTCGGTCCCGCCGGGAAACTGGAACAACGCAGACCTAGAACCAGACCGAGGTCCAGGCCCGCTAGCCTTTAGATTACTTCAACAGGATTGGTTTCGGGCAATAGCCGCATACATAGATCCCTGGCCCCTTGTAGGACAGGGCCTGCGTTCGGCCTATAATAACTCTCCAGTGGTGAATGACGAATTGGCTGCGCGCTATTACGAGCTAATCATGCGTAAAGGCACCCGCTCAGCAATTCTGGGTGGCGGAAAGCCTTCAACCCGAGCGACTAACCAGTTATCAGATCTAAACTCTCTCCAGCAACCCACCCTAATAATGTGGGGTGCACAAGATTCAATCATATCCGTCTCGACTGTCTCATTATTCGAAGACAATATCCCTAATACGACAACAATTATTTATGACGACCTAGGACATATTCCGATGGAAGAAGATCCGGAGCGCTCAGCCGCGGACGTAAGACTGTTTTTAAATTTCCTAGAAAAAGAAAAATGATTGCGTCTAAACCCGACCCTCAAAAAGATAATCAGCAGGATCTTTCGTTGGCCGTTGGCCGCTAGCGGTTAGCCGCTTATATGAAAGCTTTCACCAATCGGATCCCACCTGCTAGGTTTTGCTATTGGGGTGGCAGTTAAGTCTTGAGGCAAGCATCCACTGAAGAGTTTTTCAAACTCATCGATCTCTGAAAATTCTGGGTTGATCCATTTCTCCATCAACACCTGATCGTTAAAGTCTAAAATTAACGGCATGGACTTAGGTGAAATCTTGTTCCAAGCAACAGACACCGAGGGCAAAGTTATTATCGAGGCCGAATACACCACCTCACCGGTTTTCTGACTTTTGTATTCTTTATACAGGCCACCGAACGCAATCGCTGAACCCGGTAGCTCGATCATATGGTAAGTTTTCTTATCTCCTAATCCCTCAACAAATGCAGTAGCTGGAATAATGCACCGAGACTCTCTGTACGGAAAAAACGAGATTCCCTGACGATTGTGCAACTTGTCGGATCGAGAGTTAAAGCTGGAATACTTGTAGTTTGGTTTTAAAGAATTTTCATCGAGAAGCAGCCACCACAGAGCCTCGGAAACTGCCCTACCCGCCTCCGATTGATGAATTATATTAATTACACCGCCAGGTGCCAGATTGCTCTGCAGTCGAACCTCATTGGTAACCGAGAGAACTTCGCATAATGAGGCGATTTTCGAGTCATCTTTCGTATTAAAGCGTCCACACATTGCTTTCAGTACTCATTAAAAGTTACAGTTTGTCTTATCACTTTACGCAACAAATTTTTACTTTAAAGCGAAATATAATAAGGGATTCAGTATGAAGTCTGCCGCATTACGATACAAAGCTTTATTTTTTTTAAGCTTTGCAACTGCTCAAAGTGGTCTCTCTCAGACCGACATCGACCAAATAGCTTGTGAGGGGCTAGAAGATCTCAGAAACCTAACGCTCACCCGAGCGGAGATAAAAACAAATCCTATCAACGATTCTACTTATTGTTACGTGAGGGGCATTATCAGCCCAGCCATTCATTTTCACGCCCAGCTTCCACTGCCGAAAAATTGGAATGGTCGGTTTCTCCAGTGGGGCGATGGAGGTAAGGACGGAGACCTCGATTACGCCAACCATCGGGTTGCGCAAGGTTACGCTGTAACAAACAGTAATCTCGGACATGATTCGGCCGTGGAGCCTGGTGCTTCTTTTGGCTTAAATAATCGCCAAGCTGAAATCGATTTTGGATATCGCGCTGTACATCTAACAGTTCAGGCTGGGAAGCATCTCATCCAAGAATATTATGAAAAAGAACAAGACTATTCATACTTTGAAGGGTGTTCGCAAGGTGGCAGGCAGGGCTTCATGTCAGCTCAACGTTACCCGAAAGATTTTGAT
>MDTG01225745.1_pt1 | contig 25257 bp, 23 predicted proteins | sample 811421 | NCBI WGS metagenome assembly MDTG01 (sample SAMN05326645, study PRJNA326480) | marine metagenome | isolation source: seawater | place: Pacific Ocean: South East | collected 2011 | reverse complement strand
TAGGGTTATATAAAAATAATTATCATTATTTTCTACATACATATCCTTGATACCATTTTTGATTATTGCTGATAATTCATAATCAAAACATGGATCATAAGATTTACAGTTAGGTATTGTTTGAGCCAGTAGATGACTGTGTCCATCTTGATGCTGCAATCCTTCTCCATTAAGGGTGGTTCTTCCTGATGTGGCTCCAAGAAGAAATCCTCTTGCTCTTGCATCACCTGCTGCCCAAGCTAAATCATGTATTCTCTGAAAACCAAACATTGAATAATAAATATAAAAAGGCACCATTGGTAATGAATTATTTGTATATGATGTTGCTAGTGCGATCCAAGCTGAAAATGCACCAGCTTCATTTATTCCCTCTTCCAACATTACTCCATCTACTGATTCTCTATACCACATTACTTTATCGGCGTCCTCAGGTTCATATTTTTGACCTTCTCTGCTATATATGCCAAATTGCCTAAAAAGACCATCCATACCAAATGTTCTTGCCTCGTCTGGAACAATTGGGACAATATGCTTGCCAATTTTTTTATCTCTCAATAAGGAGGTTATTAATCTTACAAAAACCATAGTTGTAGACATTTCTCGTTTTGAAGCTGAATTGAAAATATCAAAATGCAATTCACTATCTAACTCGAGATTTGCATCAAATTTTTTTCTTATTGGTAAAGGGCCGCCCAAATCATCTCTTCTAGAAATCAAATATTTATACTCTTTTGAATTTTTCTTAAATGAAAGGTATTCTAAATTTTCAAGTTGGTTTTTATTAATTGGTAAATTAAATTTCTTTATAAAATCATTTAAGTTTTCATTAGTTAATTTTTTGACTTGATGTGTTGTATTATCTGCCTGCCTAGAACCAATCCCATAACCTTTAACAGTAAAAGCAAGTATGACAGTAGGCTTATCTTTGCATTCATATGCCTTCTTATATGCATTGAAAACTTTTCTTGGGTCATGACCGCCTCTGTTTAGTTCTTCAATTTCTTTATCAGTTAATCCTTCGACAAGCTTTAAAGCATCAGGATGTTTTCCAAAGAAATGTTTTCTTGTATATGCCCCACCTTTTGCTTTAAAGTTTTGATACTCTCCATCGACTGTATTATTCATAATCCATCTCAATGCACCATCATTATCTTTTTCTAATAAATCATCCCATCTTCTTCCCCATATAAGATTCACTACATTCCAGCCAGCAGCTTTAAAAATTGAGCCTAGTTCAGTTATTATTCTAGAGTTTCCCCTAACAGGACCATCTAACCTTTGTAAATTACAATTAATGACAAAAATGAGATTGTCTAATTTTTCTCTGGCTGCAAGAGATATAGAGCCTAAAGATTCTGGCTCATCCATTTCTCCATCTCCACAAAACATCCAAATTTTTCTTTTGGGATTAGTGCTTAGAAGATTTCTTTGTTCAAGATATTTCATAACATGAGCTTGATAGATTGACATAATTGGTCCAAGACCCATTGAAACTGTTGGAAACTGCCAATAATCTGGCATTAACCATGGATGAGGGTATGATGAGAGTCCATTTCCATCTATTTCTTGTCTAAAGTTATCTAATTGGGTTTCACTTAGTCTGCCTTCAAGATAAGATCTTGCATATATACCAGGAGAGGAATGCCCTTGGAAATAAACCATATCTCCAGAATCTCCGCCCCTAAAAAAATGGTTAAATCCTACCTCATATAATGTAGAGGCTGATGAATAGGTTGAAATGTGCCCTCCCAAATCTAAATCTTTATTTGCTTTCAAGACAGTAACCAATGCATTCCATCTAACATAATGTCTAATTTTTTCTTCTAAGTCCCAGTCTCCTGGATAAGGTGCTTCTTCATACTTAGATATAGAATTTTCAAAAGGCAAACTTGTTTTTAATGGATCAATTAACCCTTTATTTTGAGCATACGAAAAAAAATCATTTAAAATTTTTGAGCTATCTTCGTGTCCATTAAATAGCAAAAGGTTTTCAAGAGCATCAATCCAGTCATGAATTTCATCATTTTTATTTATGTTTTTTTTTGAGCTCATGTTTTGACAGTGATTAGGAGATTATAAATTTTTCTAAAGATTAAATGAATCAAGTGCATTAAATAAGCAGTACAAAATATGAAGATTATTTTTATTAAATTTGATTAGACCAAATATCTACAATTTTTTTTACTTTATCCATCTCTACATAATAATCTTTCTCAGATTTCATTTTAAAAGGATCATTTATCCTTATAGAATTATCATGGATATTATAAATTCTTAAAAAATCCCTTTGAGATGGATGCTGCTTCCAAACCAAATGAAGAGCAGTTAAGTCAAAGCAAATTATTAAGTCATCTGTATTTCTGCTTTTAGGTTTAAATTTTTTGGGCAAATGAATAACCGAATCAATGCCATTTGCTTTGAGATAGTCTATTGATCTATCATCCATTTTAGCTAAATGATACGGATTTAAGCCAGAAGATGTGACATCTATGTCCGTACAAATTTCTTTCAATAAGGCCTCTGCAACTGGGCTTCTGCAGTAGTTTGCAATACAAACAAATTCTACATGCATTTTAATTTTCTATATTATCTACTTGATTGATAAACGAAGCGAAAGGAAATAGTTGACTTACGAACCTATTCCACTTTGTTATATCTGCAGCTCCCACATAAACCACATCACCTGGAACTAAAGTAAATTGACCAGAAACAACAAAATCTCCAGCTGAGGATAAATCAGCTTTATAAACAACTCCAGAGCTATTAGATATATTTTTTCTAATAACAAAAACGTCACTTCCATCAGAGGTTTCTGGTGAAAGACCACCTGACTGTGAAATAGCATCTGCCAAAGTCAAAGGAACAAAGCCAACACTTATTGTATTTCTTTGTAGAACCTCGCCTAAGACATATACGTTTCTCTTTTCATTGAATTTCCTTATAGAAACATCTACTTGTGGATTCTTAAACTCATTTGATAAAGCAATACTTAATTCATCTCTCACTTGAGATACAGTTTTACCCACCACTTCAACATAGCCTACAAATGGGAAAAAAATGGTGCCCCTTTCATCAACTTGCTTTGTAGAATAAGGGCTATCTGGCACATATGATTGAGTTGCAGGAAAATATTCTTCTTGGCCAAATACTACTATTGATAATAGATCTCCAACAGAAATCTTGTAGTTTTCTGTTTGAGATTGACTCCCTTTAACAATTTCGGGGGTAATTTTTAAAACTTCTACTTTTTTTAAGTCTAACCCTATTGAATTCACTTTAGGGTTTGACATACCTGGAATCACTGAGCAAGAGCATATCAAAAAGACTAGGATTAGATTAAAAAATTTTTTACTTTTCATCTTTACTATCTGAAGAATAGGAATACGCACTACTGTAATATCTATACACGTAATAATCATAGTACCCATAGCCATAATTTAATAGTGTAGGTTTGTAATAGTTATAAACAAATAACATTTCTCTTGACTGATAAGAACCCATAACTTTAAGTGCTTCTTTAAGTTGTGACTCATTAGTTTGATGATGTTTAGCAACAATAATTGATTGGTCAGATAATGCAAATGCATACATAGAGTCAGAAATTGAGAGGATAGGAGGTGTATCGACAATAATAACGTCAAAAGAAGATCTCATATTTTCAATGAATTGTTCAAAATTTTTACTAGAAAGGTAAGCCAAGGATTGAGAGCTAGCATTCGCTGGTCGAGGAATTACAAAAAGGTTTTCAGTAAACCAAGTTCCTCTTTCCTCTAAATTATTTGAGGTATAAGACTTCATTGTATTTTTTTCTATCCCAAAAATTTTATGTAAATCACCTTTTCGGAAATCTGTGTCTATTAACAAAACTTTCTTTTTTAAAAGAGATAGTCTGTGAGCAATAATAGTCGAGACCGTGGATTTACCAATTTCTTTGAGAGGGCCTCCAATTGTTATCACTTTGGATCCGCCTGAAATGTAAAACATTAAATTTGTAATTATAGAATCAATAGAATCTTTTTTTGTTGCTTCTATATTTTCATCATCAAAGTCGTAACCTCCTTTTATAAAGGGTACAAGTCCAAGAATTTTATGTTCTGGAAAAATATCTTGTATTTGACCAGGAGTTTTCAATTTTGCAAATATAACATTTCGAAAATACGATAGAATTAGTCCCAATAAAGCACCAAAGAAAGTAAACATAACAAGAAGCACAAGTGTTCTTGGTGCTGTTTGCCTATAGACATATGCGTCATCAATCACCCTTACATCTGATAAGGTGCTGGCTTCTATAATTGAAAACTCAATATTTCTATTCAATAAACCTTCTATAATTGTCTGGTTGATTTCAACATCTCTTAATAGATTTAAGTAATCTTGCTGGATTTTAGGCAAATCACCGATTTGAGTCAGAACTTCATCTTTACTGTTCTGGATAATATCTTTTTGTCTATTCAAATTGACTATTACTTTGTTGGAGTCTTCATAAAGCCCCTGCAGCTTCACTAATTCTAAATCAATTTCCTGCATTTGCTTATCAAACATCACAACTCTATCCAGCAAGCTTTTAGCTTCTTGTGAAGCTTCTAAAAACTTATTTTCTCTCTGAAAATTATTTAGTTTTTCCTCACTAAGTGTTAATTTTTTTTCTATCGTAGTTATTTGTTCATTAAGAAATTCGATCGAGGACCTAGCTTGTTTAGACTTTTTGAATACGCTAGATTGAAGATATATTTCATTCAATTCATTAATAATATGTATAGCATTATCTGTATCACTAGTATTGATGGAGACCCTTAAAAGACTATTATTTGATAACCCTCTGACTCCTAATGGTGCTACAACAATAAGTTTTTCAAGTATTCTAAATTTTGAATTCAAGTCGGTATAAGAAAGCTGTATACCATCATTTGTATAAAAGGTATCAAAAGAACGGTCTATCTTTACCTTAAAATTTCCTATTTCGTGAAGAGTATTGTAAAAAAGATTATCATAAGATTCACCATCAACTATTGCAGAGAAGGAACTTATATCTAAATCAACATTAAATGCAGCAATAGGTTTTTCAGCATTAACGGTGCTATTAGATAAATAAATATTATTAAAGTATTTTTTGCTATCTAAATTATAAGCTTCATCATTGATTGAATAATTAAGCTTTCTTTCATTAATAAGTTTCAGGATGTTACTTCTTGATTTATAAATTTGTATTTCTTCTTCAAGATTGTTGTTTTGTAGATTAAATAAATACATAGATGTATTAAAACTATCAGCTGTATTCTCTTCCTTAACCTGTATAAGACTTCGCACCTCATAAAATTTTTGGGAAACAGAAATGAGCCATGCATAAGCAGCCCATGAAATTATTAGAGATAATATTATTATCAATGGCGAAGCTATTGTGCGCTTTAATACATTTGAAAGGTCCATAAGATTAAAAATTTTAACGCAATTTCTCTTAAATATGTATTTTTTCTAAGCTTTATCTCAATTGATTTTTACAAAAGTAATTTACAAAAAAGATATAAAAGAAAAAGAATAGAGCATCAAAAAAATTATGAGAGAAAAAACCTTGCATAATTAAAAAGGAAAATGCTGCTATAAGTGAAGCTCTCTCATCAGTAGACAAATTTGATGAGGTAATATTAATGAATGTCGACAAAAGTATTAATAAAAAAAGAGAAAAACCAAGAATGCCGTATTCAATAAATACCAGTAAAAAAATATTATGAGTAGAAACTCTAAACCCCCAATTAGGGCTAAAGGTATATCCTGGACCGTAGCCAAAAATTTTAAACTCTTCTATAACTTCGAAAGATTTTTCAAGCAAATATACTCTCTCTGCAAATGATTTGTTAGAAAATGAAATATTTAGTCTGTCATTGACTAATCCTTCCGATAAGTAGTCGGCATTTGTTGCAAAATTGAGAAATAATGGAATAAAAATTAACCCTAAAACTATAAGTGGAAGAATTATTCTCAAATTTTTTGTGCTTGCAATCACATACACAATTAAACATACAAGCCAACAAGCCATTCCAGAACGAGAAAAAGTGAAGAATAGCATTAAGGTGGTTAAAAAAATAATGAGTGCTTTGAAAAATACATTCTTAAATGACATGAGTGAAAGTAGGCCGAAAAGACTAAGATGGAGTGCCATAAAATTAGCATTATTATAGAACCCTGTAACTCTTAAATAAGTGAGGTCAATGAAACCAAGCAATGTCAGAACTACACCACTAATACAACCCAATAAACTTAAAAATAAAAAAAATTTTACGTCGCTCTTTTTGTTTAATGCAATATAGATTCCTATTGCAGCACCTAGTGCGAAATATTGAATTGTTTGGAATAAATATCCCAAATCTAAGTAATATTCAGCATAAATTAATGACATAGGCGCAAAAGCAAAAAAGCAAAAAACAAGCCCAACAATATTTGTTGGAGTACTTTTTAAAAACGTTGGAAATTTATAAAAAATGTAAAATACAGCAAGTGCTGCTGCTGCTGTTAAGATAATTAATGAAGAGACTCCATAAACCCTATAAAAATATTCATAAAATCCAGAAAAAATAAAAAAAGCAATGAAAGATAATGCAATTTTATTATAAGAATTTATTAGGTCCATATTTAATTATATTCTGTTGCCAATTTATCTACTTTTTTAAAAAAAATATCAATAGTTCTATCTGAAAAATCAATCTCATATTTAGAACCTAAGTTTGATAAAATTTTATCAATTTGAGAAAAATTCATTTTCTCAAAGTCAAGCACATTAACGTAATTAATAATTTTTTTATCGAATCTAATTAGTTGATAAACTTCTTTAGATATAATTATTTTCCAACCAGCTTCTAGTGCTTCGTACATTATATTTGGCAAACCTTCTGTTCTGGATGGTAAAATAAGAATCTGATTTTCTTTCTTAAAATCTTTCTTTGATTGCCATCCATGAAATAGAATATTCAATTCTTTCTCGTACAGTTCTTTCGGTTCACCATAAGCATGATAATTTATAAGATTTTTGCTTTGATTATTCTTTGATAGTTTTATGAATCTATCTATGCCTTTTACATTATTCATTCTCCCAATAAATATGAAATTTAATGTTTCATTTTTTTTATAGACAAATCTGGGTAATGTTTTTTTTAAATCAATAGGATTAATAATTACATCTCCAATTATCTCTGAACTTAAACTTTTATAACTTTCCTTTATAAATTCTGTTTGAAAAATAAATATAGTTTTAGGCAAAAAAAGTTTTAACAAAATTTCAAAAACTTTTGAAAAGACTCCAAAACGATTTTCAAAATCTTCTTTTATAAAAAACCAATCAATTCCTGGTCTAAAGATTATTTTATTTTTTGTTCTCTTAATTATTCTTGCTAGGTGGCAAAGAAAAAATATTTCTACCGTGCTGCAGAGCTTTATACTTTGCTTATCAAAGTTATTTAAAATAAAAATAAAGGAAGAGAATTGATTGATAAATTTAAATTGAAATTTTTTTCCCTTAATTTTTATCTTTGTTGGATCATCTATATAATCAATTTCTTTATTTAGTGATATTCCCTCGAACCTTTCTGGAAAACTATTAATTAAATATGACATTATTCTCTCAGATCCGCCGCCCGAGAAAGAAGATGAAAAAATTTGAAACCTATTTATTTTTAATATCCTTTTTCAATAAGTTTTGAATAATATCATTGAAAATATAACTATTGATTCTTTCAAATTCATTTTCGTAATCGAATAAACTATTATTTTTAAAATTTGAATAGTTTATGGTTTCGAGACTTTTTTTGCTTTGTGGATTTGGTTGATATACCGGTGAGAATTCTAAAACTAGTGGTTTTGATTCAATATCATCATTTTTAAAACAGATATCTGCACCATATGTAATACACCCAGTTTTTTCATATATCTCAGATGCCAATTTTTCAACAGATTTTGGCAAATAACAAAAACGAACTGTTGATCCTCCAGAAGTTGCTGTTGGTTTCCAATCATCTGAATTATTTATTCGCCAATAGAATGATACTACTTTACCAAAACTGCAGATCACTCTTATGTCAAAGGAGATATTTAGAAATTCTTGGAGCAAAATACTTTTATGCTCTTTTAATAATTCATTCACCTCATCATTGTTTTCAACACGCCAAATCCCATTAGAACCATAACTATGCATTGTCTTCACAATAGAAGAATTTTTTACGTCAAATTCATCTCCACTATTCAAAAACTGTGTATTTGGAGATGAAATAATATGTCTATCAAGTTCTTGATGCATGTATTGCTTGTTCTCCCAAAATTTAATATCCATTTTATTAGGATGCGTAAAATAACTATTATCTGAAAGAACTTTTGCAAATTTATGAAGCTGATCGAAGTATTCAGAAAACTTTCTCGTGGAAGAGAACATAAAATGATGTGGGTTGAAGAAAACAACTTTATCATTGAGAGAATTTTGAAACTCTAAATCTTCAATATCAGGATTGAATATTATCTTTACCCTAAATCCATGCGAACGTAGTGCTTTAAATATTAGCCTATCCTTCAATCCAGGATCAGATGCTATCCAGTATTTAAAATTATATTTATTATTAACAATTAAAATTGCATTCGCTTTTTTACTAGACAAAAGGGGAAGAGACATTAAAAAAATTAAATTTTTGACAGCTCTTATAACTGCTTTAAAGTATTTCATTTCCCCTTAGTTTTATAACTTTATCATGAGTAATATATCGAACTCCTGGAATTGTAAAGTCTGGAAAAAATAATTTTTTTGGGTCATTATTTTCTTCATTCTTCATCATATCGTCAACAATAGTTAGTTTAGACATTAATCTAAATTTTAAAATGTAAAATAATTTTAAAAAATGATATGGAACAAGATTCACCTCAAGTTTACGGTCTAGTTTTTCGTAAATTAAATTAGAAATTTCTTGCTTAAATTTCTCATTTCTGCAACTTAAAACCATCACTTTATTGCCTCTTTTGATTCTGCAAGAGATGATATCGAGCATTCTTTTATAAATGCGTAATTCTGAAAAATTATAGCCATAGCCGCTAGATTTGATAGTTTCAGCTGTATTAACGATAGTATTATCGAAATCAAAAAGATAAAAGCGCTTTTCAGAGTATTTTTTTGAGCTCATTTAGAAAAAAGATATTTTGTTCATGCTTTCTTGAAGCAACTCTTACATGTTGATTGCTCAATCCAATCTTATCATCCATTGAACGTATATATATGCCAGTCTTAAGAAGAAATTCCTGGCAAAATGAATCAGATATCTGATTTTTAAACCTAAGTAAGAAAAAATTAGCTTGGGACGGCCAAACTTCAATTTCAGGTATTTTATTTAATTCTAAATAAAAAGCATTTCTTTCATTGACATACCTTTTTCTGATATCTTCGTATTCCTCAATAAATTGTTTATTCTCAAATAGAGTAGAAAACCAAACTGCAAAATTATTTAAATTCCAAGTAGTATATTTTTTTGCGTATTCAAGAAGCTTCTTATCTTGTGAATACATATAACCCAATCTAAGTCCAGCAACACCAAAATCTTTAGAAAGAGATTTGATGAAAACTACATTTTCAGAATTACAATTATTCCTAAAATCTGCATAACTCGAGTAATCGTCTAGAAAGTGACTAAAACTTTCATCAATTATGATTTTTTTATTTTCAGATAATTTAACCAATTTATCTAATTCATCAGCACTTAAGTTTGACCCAGTTGGATTGTTTGGATTTATAAGAAGAATGCTATCGCATTTATTTTTTTTAGCTTCTGACAAAAGATTATCGAGATTTAGATTTGGTTGATATAAGTTATCAACAAATGTATACCTATTTGAAAGAACTTCATAATAAGTTGAAAAAGTTGGCAAAGGAATTAAAAGATTTTCAAGCTCCCATCCATCACAAACCCAGTTTATGCATTCAACTGCACCATTACCACAAACCAAATATTCGGTATTTAAATTTTCTAACTTAGAAAGGTTTTTACCTACAAAAGATTGGTCTGCAGGATAAGATTCAAAAAGCTTAAAAACTGTTTGGTCAGTTAAATATTTATTGAATTCTCTAATTACCATTTCAGTTGCGTAAGGATTAGACAGAAAACAATAATCATATTTTATTGGGTCAAATCCTAGCTCTGCTTGAATTTCTTGCGGCGAAGGTGAATGTGAGCCAGATTTTTCTTTGAGTTTCTTTAGTTTATTAACGTTTTCAAAGAGATTTGATTTTACTTTTTCCATGTGGAGCCATTATAAACAAGAACATAAACAATGAACATAAAAAATACATTACGAAGTCTGAAAAAATTATTGCAATAGCTCCATATTTATTTGTAAAAAAATACAGAGTCAATAACTTAAAGACAAATGCTATGATTGTTGAAATCGACATATAAATTTGGTTATTGCTTGCAATTAAAAACTGTATTAAAACAAGACCGAATGCAAAAATAGGGATTTGTAGAACTTGTAAGCTTAGAAGCATGGCAATATATTCAGTATCTTTCTGAGTAAATGCACCCCTTTCAAATAAAACTGTAATAATTTGAGTTGAAAAGATTATTACTAAAAATGTAAATATTGAAGATAGGATCACTACTAGTCCAGCATCAAAAAACATTTCATTTTTAATTTTTTTAATTTTTTTATTTTTTTCTAGTAACGAATAAGAGTATTTAGGCAAAAGATAACGTGATAAAACAGTCCCAAAAAAAGCAAAAAGAATAATTGAAATTTTATTGGAGTAATTAAGGGAGGAAATTATTCCATCTTCAAGAGTTGAGCCTGAAACAAAGTTGATTGGTAATGCTGAGGTAACGAAAAGCTGTGATATAACAACCACATATATAACTTTTTTATTTATTTCTAGTTTTAATTTTGAATTATCCTCAAATGAACTAATTTGATAATTTTGCTTTGAGAATTTTAGCAAAATTAACTTTTGTAAAAAAAAACCTAATATCAAACAGATTATCAAGATATTTAAAGATGTTTCTTCATTTAAAAAAATTAAATAAAGTAACAATACAGCTGAAGGTAAACATTCAAGAAATATATAAATATTTTTCTTAACTGCTTGAAGCTTTACAGCTTCTAACATACACATTGAGGCTAAGAGACAAGAAACTCCAAAAAAAATTGAATCAAGAAAATTGAATGAATAGAAATTATGCAAAATAAAAAAAACAACCAAACCAGCAGTTGATGATGAGAATAAAACTGCTAAGTTAAGTTTTTTTAGAAGCTTGAAAATTCTAATATTTTTCTTTGATATTAATTTTATAATTGAGGGTACATAAATAATTGTTAGAAAACTCAATAGCAACGACGGAAACCAATTCATAATAGCAAAACCTAAAGCGTAATCGTCAGCTATGATGCTAGTTCCAAAGCTTGATGCGAATAGAATCTCTTTAACTAAACCTACAATTTTTGCAAAAACTGTAAATATAATGATGACCAATAAAGGGTTTGAACTAAAATCACTTACTTTATTCATGATATGACTTATACCATTCAACAAATTCAATTAAACCATCTTGTAAGCTTTTTCGAGGCTTGAAATTTGTATATTTCTGAATTTTATCGATACTGGCATATGTCTCAAACACATCTCCTTTTTGCATTGGTAAAAAAATCTTCTTGGCTTCTTTACCTATACCATTCTCTAATATTGAAATAAATTGCATTAAATTTGTTGGGGAATTATTTCCAATGTTAAAAACATTATGAAGGCTCTTATTACCTTGAAGAGACGGAGATTTTTCCAATAATTCATCTATTCCAAAAACAATATCATCTATATGTGTGAAATCTCTTTTTAACTTTCCTTCATTATAAATTTCTATTGGCTCATCAGAGAAGATTTTTTTTGTAAATTTGTAATACGCCATATCAGGTCTTCCAAAAGTTCCATAGACTGTAAAGAACCTTAGACCAGTCATAGGTAAATTATTTATTTTAGAGAATGCATGAGCCATTAATTCATTAGACTTTTTTGAGGCAGCATAAAAACTTTCTGGTTTATCTACATTTTGGTCTTCCTTAAATGGAGCAATGGAGTTATTTCCGTATACCGAGCTCGAAGATGCATAAACAAGGTGTTTGGCCTGGTATTTTTTACAAATCTCAAGAACGTTATAAAATCCTAATATGTTTGAATCAACATATGCTTTTGGGTTTTCAATTGAATATCGAACTCCAGCCTGCGCTGCAAGATGAATTACAATGTCAAACTTTGATTCATTAATTTCAATATCATTATCAGAGAGGTCAATTTGTAGAAATTTATAGCTTTTATTGTTTAGAAGAATTTTATTTCTATGTCTCTTTAATTCTCTATCATAATAAGAATTCATTGAGTCAAGCCCAACTACTTCATGACCTTTTTCCATTAAATAGTTTGCAAGATGAAAACCAATAAATCCTGCACTGCCGGTAATTAGTATTTTCATAGTAAGTTAATTATTGTTAAAGATATCTCTGGTGAAAACTTTTTCTTTAAAAGCATAAATCTCTTCATTAAATCTATTTGCTATAATTACATCAGAGTCATTGGCAAAACTTTCAAAATCTTTGTAGACTTTCGAGCCAAAAATTTCATCTTCGTTCATCAAAGGCTCATAAATTACAATTTTTTTTCCTTTTGCATTTAATCTTTTCATTATTCCAAATATTGCCGATTCCCTAAAATTATCCGAACCTTCTTTCATTACCAGCCTGTATATTCCGTATGTCTTAAAGTTTTCTTTCAAGAGCTTTTCAGAAAGAAAATCTTTTCTATTAGCATTTGAATTTATTACTCCTTCAATGATTTTTGAAGGGATGTTTTTATAGTTTGCAAGAAGCTGCTTTGTATCTTTTGGCAAACAATACCCACCGTAACCAAAAGAAGGATTATTATAGCCGTCGCCAATTCTCTCATCTTTGCATACACCTTCTATAATTTTTTTTGTGTTTAGCCCTCGTTCAAAAGAAAATGAATCGAGTTCATTAAAAAAAGCTACTCTCATAGCTAAATAAGTATTTGCAAATAACTTTACAGATTCAGCTTCTGTAGATGGCATATGTATATATTCAGGGTTATTAGTGAATGTTTCCTTAAAAATATTAAATACTTTTTTTCCAGCTTCTTTATCACCGCCAGTAATAAATCTTGATGGGGCAAGTGTATCTTGCAATGAATTACCTTCTCTAAGAAACTCAGGACAAAAAATTATATTTTTGCATGAAAAACGATTATTCATTTCATCAATAAAACCTACAGGTATTGTTGATCTAACAACAATAATAGCTTCATCATTTTCATTTTTAATATCCTGAATAATCTTCTCTAGGATGGATGTGTCAAAGAAATTCTTCTCTGGATCATAGTTTGTTGGTGCGGCCAGAACTATAATTTTTGAATTTTTATAAACTCCTTTTGTATTTTTTTTTGCTTTTATGTTGAGATTTTTTGACTTAAGAAAATTTTGTAGAAACTTTTCTGATATTGGAGATTTTCTTGCATTAATTTTCTCTACTTTATTATCATCTATGTCAACACATAGAACTTGAAAATATTGTGATAAAGCAATCGCATTTGCAGTACCTACATATCCTAATCCAACTACACTAATCATAAATATTTATTGGTGCCCAGGGCCGGACTTGAACCGGCACGAAGTTTCCTTCGAGGGATTTTAAGTCCCTTGTGTCTACCAATTTCACCACCTGGGCTAAGTAATCAATCATTATATACAAATAAACTTGATAGAGTTATTACAGGTAAAATTTTATCTGCCACATTAATATGATGTGCAGTAGTTTTGGGTTTGAGGAGTTTTCTTGCCTGGGCTGCACTTACAACTTGCTGCTTATCAATAACTTTTTTTTCTTCGGTGTGAGTAATTATTATTTCTGATTCATAATTAATCTTTGTAACTGGCACAAAACTAATTCCATATTCTTTCAGAGCATAATAACGATGATGGCCATCGATTATAACACCAGTTTTTGAACATATAATAATACTTGGAACAATGAGATTCGGTTCTAAAGATTTAATATATTTTTTCAGACCATTTAGTCTATCCGGCAGTATTTCTTCGTGGGGCAGAACCTTATCTATCTCAACTGAATCATTTTTTATTTTCAGATTTGACTTATAAAGCTTTTCATTAAAGTTTAGCCAGTTTTTCATTGTAAATGGAGGCTGAGAACGGAATCGAACCGATGTACACGGAGTTGCAGTCCGCTGCATAACCACTCTGCCACTCAGCCAATTATGGGTTTATTTTACACTAATAGCAATAATCATCATCTTTAAATGGGCCCTTAGAATTTACTGAAATATAATTTTGCTGTTCCTGAGTTAATTTCGTTATAGTGCCACCAAACCCTTGAACCATTAATGAAGCTACTTCTTCGTCAAGTTCTTTTGGAAGCACTTTTACATACAACTTTTTTTCTGATTGATTCTTGCTTGCATACGCGTCTTTGAATAAAGAAATTTGTGCTAATACTTGGTTGCAAAAAGAACCATCCATTACTCGACTTGGATGGCCTGTGGCAAGAGCTAAATTTACAAGACGACCCTCACCCAAAAGGATTAAATAATTGTCATTGGATCTTATGACTTTGTGAACACCAGGTTTTATCTCATACCAATCAAATTTTTTAAGGTAATTTACGTCAATTTCATTATCAAAGTGTCCTATATTGCAGACTACGCAGCCAGAACGGAGAGCATCAAGCATAAATTTATCTAAAACATTTATGTTTCCTGTTGTTGTAACAACAATGTCATATTTTTTTAACAATTCTGTATCAAGATTGATTCCGTCACCATCTACAATTCCATTTTTATAAGCTGATACAACGGAGAAGCCATCAAAGCAAGCTTGCATGGCACAGATTGGATCTATTTCTGTAACATCTACTATCATTTTTTGTTGTTGCAAGGAGTCAGCAGACCCTTTTCCAACATCACCATAACCAATTACCAAAGCCTTTTTTCCAGAAAGCAACATATCTGTACCTCGTTTTATAGCGTCATCAAGCCCATGCCTGCATCCATACTTATTATCAATTTTTGATTTTGTAATTGAATCATTAACATTAATTGCTGGCACTTTCAGTGTATCTTGAGCTAACATTTCTTTAAGCCTCTTTACTCCAGTCGTTGTCTCTTCAGAGATACCATGTATGCAATCCAACATTTGAGGATACTCTTTGTGTACCTTGATTGTAAGGTCACCACCATCATCTAAAATCATATTTGCATCCCACGGCTTACCATCCTTATTTATTGTTTGGTCAAGGCACCACTCGTACTCCTCTTCTGTTTCCCCTTTCCATGCAAAAACTGGAATTCCTTTTGCTGCTATTGCTGCTGCAGCATGATCCTGTGTTGAGAAGATATTGCATGAAGACCACCTTACCTCTGCACCAAGATCAACTAGTGTTTCTATCAAAACTGCAGTTTGAATTGTCATATGAATACAACCCATAATCTTTGCGCCTTTAAGGGGCTGTTCATCACGATAGTTTTCTCTCAATTGCATTAGAGCTGGCATTTCATCTTGTGCAAGTAGTATTTCTTGTCTACCAAACTCTGCTAACGATATATCTTTTACTTTGTAATCATTCATTATTATTTCCTTTATAAAACTCTAATCTTTCAATATCTTCTTCTGAGGTCTCATCGCCATATTGAATCTCAATTATTCTACATTCCCCTTCAAAAGGATTGAATATTTGATGCCAATCTTCTTGGGATACTTTGAAAACATCATGAAGCTTAAGATGTCGTTCTACAAAATTTTCAGCTATTTTTTCTTTGTATTTAACTTTACATTCCCCTTTAGAAATAAACCATATCTCATCTCTTTTAAAATGTCTTTGAAGACTCATTCCTTTTTTTGATTCTATGATTAGCTCTTTTAATTTAATTTTTTTATCTTGATATAAGTTAAAAAACTTTCCCCAAACTCTTTGCTCTGCTTCCCCTTGCCAATTTTTCAATATCCAGCTACTTGAATTTTTTTTATCGTCGCCTCCAACATTAAATTCGAAATCGATACCTTTTACCTTCATTTCAGGAATATTGCTTTTATTACGATCACCACCATTACAAAAGACTATTTTGCATTCTGAATTTCTAGCCTTAATTTCTTCTAAAGCATTTATACAACTTCCTGATTCATCATCATCAAAACTTATTACTTCATCAACACATTTGATATTCTCTAAGATGTTCTTTCTTTCTCTAAATTCCATGAAGGGCTGTCCTTTCTTGGCTGTAAGCCAAGCATCAGAATTAAGAGCAACAATGAGTTTGTCACCATAACTTCTTGCAGCATTAAGGTAAGCTATATGCCCTGAGTGAATTGGATCAAAGCCACCACTAGCAACAGATATTTTCATAATTGTTTTACTTCTTCCCAAGGAAAATCTTGATTCTCCCGACCAAAGTGCCCATATGACGCGGTCTTTTGGTAAATCGGTTTAAGAAGATTTAATGAAGTAATAATTCCTGAAGGGTTTAGCTTAAATTGCGATAATACGCATTCTTCAATTTCTTTAACCGAAACTTTTTCCGACTCAAAAGTATTTATAAAAATTGAAGTAGGACTTGCAACTCCTATTGCATATGATGCTTGTATTTCACAATAATCACATAATTCATTTGCGACTAAAGACTTTGCTATATGTCTTAATGCATATGCAGCAGACCTATCAACTTTTGATGGGTCCTTGCCAGAGAATGCTCCACCTCCATGGCGAGCCATTCCTCCATATGTATCAACAATAATTTTTCTTCCTGTTAAACCACAATCACCAACGGGACCCCCAACTTCAAAACGACCTGCTGGATTAATCAAGAACTTGGTATTCTTATCTATGAGTTCAATTGGAATTGTTGCATTAATTATTTCTTCCCTGACTAATTCTTTAAGATTTGTAATGGATAAATCAGGCTCATGTTGAGTTGAAAAAACAATTGAATCAACTCTCTTGGGTCTAAAATCGTCACTATATTCAACAGATACTTGAGATTTTGCATCAGGCCTTAACCCTGAATTCTGTTGCCTTCTTATTACAGAGTGTTTGATAGTTAGCTTATGTGCTAAAGCAATAGGTAGCGGCATAAGTTCATTGGTCTCTCTGCAAGCATACCCAAACATTATTCCTTGGTCGCCAGATCCAATTTCATCACCTAAATCAATACCTTCTTTAATATCATTGCTTTGTTCAGACAAATAGTTATAGAAAGTAAAAGAATCGTAACTAAAACCTAAATTCTCGTGGTCATAGCCTATTTCTTTTACTACTTTTCTGGCAATATGCTCATAATCTACATTAGCCTGTGTAGTAATTTCCCCAGCTAAAATAACATTATTATTTTTAACCAATACTTCACAAGCAACACGTGAATTTTGATCTTGATCTATGCAAGCATCGAGAACTGCATCAGATATTTGATCACAAATCTTATCTGGGTGGCCTTCTGAAACGGATTCTGAAGTAAAGGTATATGGCATCTTATATTTTTTATTAAATTATATAATGCTATGGAAAAATAGTTGTAAATTTCTTTGATTTTGCCAAGAAATGCGGGTTATTCAAAAACTTTTTATTATATTTCAAAGATGACCCGTTCATTTTAATGATTTCTCCACCTGCTTCGTTAAGAATAAGATGAGCAGCACAGGTATCCCATTCCATGGTTGGGCCAAACCTTGGATAAATGTCAGCATTTCCAGCAGCTACTTTGCATATCTTTAAAGAACTTCCAAACCTTATTAAATTTATTTCTTTATTTGTTTTAAGTTTGTCTATGTAAGATGAGGTTTTTTCATCAAAATGAGAGCTACTTGCAATAACATTTATCGAATTACTTGCTATTGTGTTTACACTTATCTTTTTTTCATTAAGGAAAGCTTTGTTCCCAATGGATGCATGGAAAAGTTCATTTCTGGCTGGTGCATACACAATCGAAAAAATAGGATGATTTTTAATACATAGTGCGACATTAATAGTGTAATCCTGCCCCTGCTTAATAAATTCTTTCGTTCCATCAATGGGATCTACAAGCCAAAAGTGTTTCCAACTTCTTCTTAACTGGTATTTTTTTAAAGCACTTTCTTCAGATATAAAATTCGGAAAGTCAGTATTATAAATAAATTTTGTAATTTCTTGATTAACTAACTCATCAGCTTTTGTTAGAGGAGATTTATCATTTTTATATGTAACGCTTATCTCATAAGAATTTTTTTTGATTTCCTCTACCTCTTTACCCAATTCTAAAACTAGCGAAATCAGTTTTTTTTTGTCTTTACTAGATATCATTACTCTGATTTAGACTTGATACCAAATTTAACCAAACTCCAAGCTCTTTCATGAAAGAAATAGAGTAAAAACTTTACAATTAAATCAGTAAAGAATATTAATCCAACTGCTTTCATTGGAACGCCAAAGCTATATGCAATTAGAGCTGTAGTAATTGATGCAATTATCCTCCAAGATAAAGCTTTTATTAAACTTCTTGTTTTTGTTTCTATATGCATTTTATTTTCTTTAGGTGATTAATAACTAGATCAACTGCTTTTTGAGGATCGTGTTTATCAGTATCTATAGTTAGACTTGGATTCATTGGCTCTTCATAAGATGAATTAATTCCAGTAAAGTTTGGAATTTCTCCTTTCAATGCTTTTGCATATAAGCCTTTTGTGTCTCGCTCTTTTAACGTTTCAAGATGTGTTTTTACATAAATTTCATGAAAACTACCATCTGGAAAAGAATTCTTTAACCGCAATCTATCTTTTGCGTAAGGGCTTATAAAAGATGCGAGCACAATAATGCCAGCATCAAATAATATTTTAGAAATTTCACCGGCTCTTCTAATATTCTCAATTCTATCTTCTTCTTTAAAACCTAAATCTTTATTAATTCCATGTCGTAAATTATCACCATCAAGTAAATAGGTAAGCTTGCCTATAGATGCAAGTTTCTTCTCAAGTAAGTTTGAAATGGTGGACTTTCCAGCGCCACTCATACCAGTAAACCAAATTACAGCTGCTTCTTGGCCAATAATTTTTTTTCTAATGTCCAAATTTACATCTGTATCTTGCCATCTAATATTATTTGAACGTCTTAAGCTGTGCTGAACTATTCCAGCTGCAACAGTGAGGTTCGTTTCTTTATCAATGAGAATATAATTACCAAGTATTTTATTATTTTTGAATGAGCTCATTGCTAACCTAGCATCAAGAGCAATCTCACATTCGGATATATCATTCATTACAAGTTTGCCAGCTTTAATTTTTTCATAGGAATTAATATCAATGTTATTTTTAATTTTAACTATTTCGCAGTTAATCTGTGAATGTGAAGTTTTAAGGATGTATTGTCTGTTTGGATAGCCCGGCTCTACATCGAACCATATTAGAGTGCTTAAAAAGCTCCTTACCATTTCAACTGAATTTTTTGAGCTTACAAGAACATCTCCTCTAGAAATATCTATTTCTTTATTAAGAGTAATTGTTACCGAATCTTGTTGATTGCATTTATCAATAGTTTCATTGCCATGATAAATTTCACTAACAATAGCTGTTTCTACAGAATCATTAACCTTAATTTCATCTCCCTTTTGCAATGTCCCTGAGCTGACAGAACCACAATATCCTCTAAAGTCAAAAGACGGTCTATTAACATACTGTACTGGCATTGAGAAAGATTCTGAATTTTCTTCACTAATATTTATTGTTTCCAAAGCCCTCATTAATCTAGGCCCTTTGTACCATTTCATATTTTGGGATTTATTAATTATGCTATCACCTTCAATTGCGGATATGGGGATGTATTCAATATGTTCAAAATCTAACTTCGTAGCTATCTCTTTCTGATACTCATTTTTCAAATTATCAAATACTTTTTGATCATAATTTACTAAATCCATTTTATTAATTGCGACTATCACCTGCTTAATGCCCATTAAATTTACAATAAATGAATGTCTCTTTGTCTGTGTTAAGATGCCATTTCTTGCATCAACCAAAATAATAGCTAAGTCAGCATTTGATGCAGCAGTTATCATATTTCGTGTATACTGCTCATGCCCTGGAGAATCAGCAACAATAAATTTACGCTTTTCAGTACTAAAGAATCTGTATGCAACATCAATCGTAATGCCTTGTTCTCTCTCTGCAGCAAGCCCATCTACTAAAAGCGCAAAATCTATCTTATCTCCCTGGGTGCCAATTTTTTTTGAATCTCTTGTCAAGCTATCAACCTGATCATCAAAGATTAATTTTTCCTCATATAACATTCTTCCTAAAAGAGTACTTTTACCATCATCCACACTCCCACAAGTGATAAATTTTAGGGTATCTAGCGAGTTTTGATGATGAATAAATTTCTGTATTTCTGACTTAGCAACCATTAAAAGTATCCTTCTTTCTTTTTTTGCTCCATGGATGCATTTTCATCTTTATCAATTGCCCTTCCTACTCTTTCACTTGATGTAGACTTAAGAAGTTCTAAAACTATTTGCTCCAGTGTTGTAGCAGAGGATTCAATCGCACCAGTAAGGGGGTAACATCCTAAGGTTCTGAATCTAACTTGTTTTGTAAGTACGTTCTCCTCAGGAAGAATTCTCAATCTATCATCATTTAAATCAATAAGAATTCCATTTCTTTCAATTACCTTCCTTTCCGAGGCAAAATATAGTGGAACTAACTCAATCTCCTCTTGATAAATATATTGCCAAATATCTAATTCTGTCCAATTAGATAATGGAAAGACTCTAATGGATTCCTTATTTTTTTTTCTAGTATTATAATTTCCCCAAAGTTCTGGTCTTTGGTTTTTAGGATCCCATGAGTGTGATGAAGACCTAAAAGAAAAAACTCTTTCCTTTGCTCTTGACTTCTCTTCATCTCTTCTTGCTCCACCAAATGCCACATCAAATCGATATTTATCTAATGCCTTTTTGAGAGCTTGAGTTTTCATAATGTCAGTATGAACTTCGGACCCATGATCAAGTGGGTTAATATTTTTTTCTATTCCTTCCGGATTTGTAAATACTTTAAGATCAAATCTATTATCAGATGCAATTTTATCCCTGAAAGCATACATTTCTTTAAACTTCCATTTTGTATCAACATGCAGCAGTGGAAAAGGTAACTTCCCTGGAGCAAAAGCTTTTAAAGCAATATGTAACATTACAGCGCTATCTTTGCCGATAGAGTAGAGCATTACAGGGTTCTTTGCTTCAGCAACGGCTTCCCTCATGATATAGATACTTTCACAGACAAGCTTTTTTAAATGCGATTTATTAGTAGACATATTTTAAGGTATTATATGCTAAGTATAATCTGCTAGTAGTGGGTATGCATATTTATTTTAGAGGTTACTAATTGTTTAAAAAAATTGAGGTTTGGATTCTTTATCTAGTGATTTTTGCTGGAATATTCATAACAATTTTGTTTGGCAGTTTAGTAAAGTCAGAGCTTGTTGGAAACAAAAAAGGTTGGCTTTCAAAATCTGCTCTTTTTCTTGCAGAAATACCAGGCAATATTAGAGAACTTTTGAACCCTGAAAGCCCAATTTTTACAGATGTTAGGCATAAGAATTTAAATCGTGGATTCAATGTATATGCTGAACCAGATTTGAGAGGCCCAAAGTACCTGTTATTGTCAAGATGGGATACTGATATTAATCAAGCCATAGTTGAACTGATAGACATACATAGATTTAAAGTTCTTCACAGGTGGAATCCAGATATAACAAATTTTCTTAAAGGCTTTGATTCGAATAATCAGCTTTTAAAAGAACTTGAATTTAAAAGCCCTGAGAATCTTTTTGAAATTTTTAGCCCAGTTTTAGCTAATGAAATTTTATATTTTCATGGCAATAGAACACCAATTCTTGGGTTAGACGCTGAATCTAATATTGTAAAAGTTTTTGATGATTATTATCACCATTCATTAGAGCTAACTAAAGATAATTACCTCTGGACAACAAATGTTTCTTGCCCAGTAAATAATCAATTAATACAGGAAAAAGAATGTAATGATCACGTTAGAGACGAAAATATTATCAAATTAGATTTAGAAGGAAAAGTGGTCTATGAGAAAAATATCACTGATTTACTATATGAAAGCAATATTAACGTTTATAGGAATAATGATAATAATGTAGATATTACTCATGTGAACGATGTGCAGCCCATTCATTTTTCAAGCAAATACTGGGATGATAATGATGTTTTTATAAGTCTACGAAGTTTAGATCTCGCATTACTATACGATACTATGGAAAATAAGATTCAATGGACCAGTTCATTTTTATCAGGTCTTAAAAATCAACACGATATCAATGTTTTATCTGAAAAAGAAATTACCATCTTCAACAACAATATTAAATATAGTATGAAAGATGGCAAACGCTCTAGAATCGTTGATGAATACTCAACAATGATAGTCTACAATTTTGAAACCAATGAATATACTAGTTTGCTAGATAAATATTTTAAAGAATATGAAATTAAAACAGCCACAAGTGGTAAAGGTGAAGTTAGCTTGAATGGCGATATATTAATTGAAGAAACAAATTACGGAAGACTGATATACTTAGATTCAAATGGTAAAAAGTTATGGGAGTTCTATAATTTAGGTAAAAATGGTTTGGCAGGAACAGTTACTTGGCATAATCTTATCACTGAAGATTTTGAAATTAAACATATTGAGAGATTCCTGAAAAAAAGAAGAAATTTATGAAAAAATATATTTTAACTATACTTGTTCTTTCTTTAAATATTTACCCTTATATAGGGCCAGGAATGGGTGGAGGCGTTTTAGCCGCAATAATTGGTTTCCTTGCTGCAATAGTTTTGGGTCTCTGGGGAATTTTATATTATCCAATAAAACGATCCCTATCTAAGAAAAAGAAGAAAAATCAAAAAAATAATGAATAATGCTGCATTTATATTTACTAGTTGCCTGTGTTATTTCTATTGAAATATTCGAAAAACTCAATTTTTTTCAACACCTTAAAGCATTAGAAATTACATCACGAAAAGTATTTTCATTGATACCCAATAAGAAGGTAAGTGATAATTGGAAAGAGCAAGCAATACCTAAATATGCTTTAATAATTATGAAAAAATCTCTATCACTGCTTATTGTCTTAATAGTAATAATCTCAATTTTTTTATTAATTGGTATGTTAGATGAAAGAATAATAACTTACCTATTCACAATTATCGGAATTATTGAATGCATGTTTTTTGCAATTGGTTATATGTATTTGAAAAAATTTATCAATAAATGAACAACTACTCTTGGTTAGAACAAAATCTTCATAGGTTTGCGCTTTCAACTAAATTAATGCGTGAAGCACAATTTGATATTGAACTAAACTTAATAAAAACTGATTTTGAAGCAATTAATAATGTTTTTGTAGCTGGTGTTGCTAGATCTGGCACTACAATACTTCTCAATGCTATACATGAATCTAATGAGTTTGCATCATTATCATACGCTGATATGCCTTTTATTCTTGCACCTAACCTTTGGTCAAGAATATCAAATTCAAATAAACATTTAGAGCCCAAAGAAAGAGCACATGGAGATGGAATAAAGGTATCATCTGATTCCCCTGAAGCTTTTGAAGAAGTTTTTTGGAAAACTTTTTCCGATACTGATGCAAGTAGCCATGAAAAATTTAGAAAGTATGTAAATGCCATTTGTCACAGATATAATAAAAAAAGATACCTGAGTAAAAACAATCAAAATATAAAGAGACTTGAATTATTTGCAAAATTATATCCAGATTCAGTAATATTAATTCCATTTCGTGATCCACATCAACATATAAACTCTCTTCTTTCCCAACATCTAAAATTTATCCAAATCTCTGAACAAGATAAATTTATCACTAGTTATATGGGCTGGATTGGCCATACAGAATTTGGAGTAAATTATTCTCCTTTGAATGAATATTCTAAGTTTAACGATTTTAAGAGCCCTAATCATTGGTTAGAACAATGGTGCATTTCTTATCAAGCAATTATAGATAAATTTAAAAATCACAAAAACTATAAATTTATTTGTTATGAAAAATTATGTGATGGTGACAATACCTGGAAGTCAATACAAGAGTGTCTACGAATAAGCAAGATGCGTTCATTTCAATTCAAGCTATCTGAAAAAACTATAAATTTTAATTCTGATAAAAATTTAAACCAAAAAGCTAGTTTATTATATGAACAGCTAAGAGAAAGATCTCTTTAATAATCAATATTAACGGAGTTCACTAAGCTCCCTCAATTTTTATGCCTCTCGATGCCATAGAAGCTTTTATTAAATCATTCATGATAGAATCAACTTCTTCATCTGTTAGGCTTTGCAACAGTGACTGGAACTTAAATCTGTAACCTATTTTAAGTAAGCCCATTTTCTTATTCTCAAAATAATCAAAAACAAATGCATCAGTCATTATTTCATTTGAATTAAGGAATTTTTTTACAATAGCATTCAACTCCTCCATACAAGATATATCTTCTAAACTGAAAGAAAGATCTCTATAAGATGCCGGAAAGTCGGATGTCTTCCTATATGTAACTGTTGGAATACACAGTTCATCTAAAGAAATTTCTAAACTAAAAACAGCTGTTTTATTTTTTGAATTTAGGAAATCTTTTGAAAGTTTTCCTATTCGACCAATATGATTATCATTGCAATATACATGTTCGACAAAATCATAATTTTTAGATGATTCAAACTTAAATAATAGTTCTTGATTAAGAAATTCACGAAATAATGTATTTATTATTCCTTTTAAATAAGAGTAGTCCAGCTGTGTATTAAATTCCTTGAAATTTTTATTCCCTTTACCGCTTATAATTATGCCAAGCTTCCTTTCAGTTCCTTTCCTAGTATAAATATCTGAAATCTCAAAAAACTTTATAGAGTCTTTTTGTCGGTTTTGGTTATAAACTAGATTATCTTTTAAAGATTTTGTTATACAAACTCGCATTTTTGATCTCTGCTTATCCAATGGGTTATCAACTGATATTGCATCTTTATCTTCGTTATCATTAAAGGGGAAATTTATTACTTCAAAAAAACCGTTTTTGACTAGATAATTTCTGCATTCAATTTCGAAGCTAGCTTTCATCGATTTAGTTTTAACTGGCAGCATGATGGTTTCAGCAGGAATATTGTCATAACCAATCATTCTGGTAATTTC
>MDTG01164863.1_pt1 | contig 25257 bp, 22 predicted proteins | sample 811421 | NCBI WGS metagenome assembly MDTG01 (sample SAMN05326645, study PRJNA326480) | marine metagenome | isolation source: seawater | place: Pacific Ocean: South East | collected 2011 | reverse complement strand
TCAAAGATATTAGCACATCTCCAGACTCTAGAAGATTGATTATCTCGGCTTGGAATCCGAAAGATATACCTATTATGGCAAAATCTGGTTTACCACCGTGCCATACATTATTTCAATTTTATGTAGCAAAGGGAAAGCTCTCTTGTCAGCTGTATCAAAGAAGTGCAGATGTTTTTTTGGGGGTACCTTTTAATATTGCGTCTTATGCATTGCTTACAATGATGATTGCACAAGTTGCAGGTTTAGAGCCAGGAGATTTTGTACATACTTTTGGCGATGCACACTTATATGTTAATCATCTAGAGCAGGTGGATCAGCAACTTAATCGAACCCCTCATGCCCTGCCTGATATGAAAATCAACTCGTCAGTCACTAGCATTTTTGATTTTAAGTATGAAGATTTCCAGCTGACTAACTATAATCCTCATCCTACAATACCAGCAAGAGTAGCGGTATAATGACAAAGAAAATTAGGCTTTCACTAATTGTTGCAATGGCAAAAAATAGAACTATAGGAATCAAGAATAAGCTACCTTGGTCTTTACCGGAGGATTTGCAATACTTTAAATCCGTTACTATGAATAAATCTATTGTCATGGGTAGAAAAACTTTTGAATCTATTGGCAGACCATTACCAGGAAGATTAAATATCGTTATTACACGTAATACCAGCTGGTCTTTTGATGGAGTTTTGGTTGCCTCTTCTTTAAATCATGCGAGGGATTTGGCTGAAATGGCTCAAGATTACAAACCTGAAGTAATGATTATTGGAGGCTCTGAAATATATCATAGCGCTATAGAACAAGCAGATCGTTTATATATTACCAGAGTGCAAGATACATTTGAGGGAGACACTTTTTTTCCGATGTTTGATGAGAATGACTGGAGTGAGATTGGTCGTAAAAATCCTGAACAAAAATCAGATATACCATATTTTTTTCAAGTCTTAGAGAAACATAGTGATCAAAATTAGTTGAATATTATTAAGATTTAAACTTTTTGATTTTCTCCCTAAAATAATTTGAGAAGTATTGTATGACGATCATCTGCGTCAACGCTCTATAAATAGAGCTTAGTTTTAAGATCAAAATTTTTTATAGTCTTTTACAGAAGACTTTAGAATTTCTCTGAAAGTTATAGAGGGATTGGCGCTCTATAGGAAGATCATCAATCGAAGATTGCACGAAACCATTCTCTATGAACCAGTGGCTAGCTTTGATAGTTAGAGCAAATAGCCTATTAATTTTCATTGCATAGGCCTTTTTTTCTATAACCTCAAGGAGTTGTCGCGCATGACCTTGATCGATAAATTCGGGGTGCGTTACTATACATGCTATCTCTGCTGATTGAGAACCATCATGAGGGTATAATGCACAACAGCTAATAATAGGCCCTTCTGTATGCTCCAAAACAGTAAATCTTGTAATTTCTAGCTCTAATAATTCACGAGATCTTTTTACTAGGGCTCCGTTTTTTTCTTGAGGCTCAATTAGCTTCAGAAGACCGCCGATATCGTCAATAGTGGCCTGCCGCACTAGACCCACACTATTTTTTAAAACTAATGTACCATTTCCGTCCCTAGTGAAAAGCTCCTCTAGGAGAGCGCCATTGGAAATATAGCTTACTATATGGCTGCGACGCACATTTTTTTTACATGCTTCAGAGCAAGCTTTGAGGGCCTGCTTCTGGTTATGGTCAATCTGGGGGTCGTTAAGATACTCTTGAGCCTCATTAATTGATAGAGTTTTTAGTAGCTTTCCATCTAAACCACGAAGCCCCTCATTTTTATCAAATATAATCAATTTATCTACGTCCAAGCCTATCGCTGATTTAACGGCTAGATCTATGTAGTTGAGATTAAAAACCTCGCCTGAAGGGGAGTAGCCAATTGGAGACAATAAAACTATGGCATCATTCTCGAGTTGCTTAAGTATGCTCGAAGAGTCTATTCGGCGAATTTCGCCTGTGTACTGAAGATCAATTCCTCCTTTGATACCAGCAGGTTTGGCAGTAATAAAATTACCGCTCACAACTTTCATCTTTTTTCTACACATTACTGAGCTTGCTGCACCACTAGAAAGCATCGCCTCAATACTAATCTTAGTACTACCAACTAAATCTTTTATCAACGACATAGAAGAATGATCAATGATTACATTTGATATATCCTGGTTTTGATCATCTTTTAATTTTTTTAGTCGCTCGTTCTTTTCATAGTCAATACCATGTACAAGCACAAGTTTTATGCCCATACTTTGTAAAAGTGTAATATCCAGAATTATATTATTAAAGTTTTCATGGCTCATCGCCTCCCCACTAAAAGCTAGTAGAAAAGTTTTACCCCTATGGTTATTAATGTAGGGTGATGTATCCCTAAAAAATTTTACGTATTCACCGATTTTGTTTTTTTTATTTGACGTCATGACTAGCTCTTGATTTTCAAGTTATCTTAACTGGCAACATTATAGGTAACGCTGATCGCAAAACATAGGCTCTTATGAAACTTAATATTGAATTAACAGATTTAGCGATCATCGTTTTACTTTATAGATTTTTAAAAGCATGGAGCTGAAAAGGCAACAAACAAATATAAAAAATATATATATAAATCTTTTTCATTAGGCTTTATCTTTATTATGCCTATATTTGGAGGCTATAATTGTTAAACTAAACGTATAGTAAACATATATAATTTTTTAAATATTTATTTAGGAGTATGCGATGTCATTTGCCGATAGAGACGGTTGGATTTGGTTTGATGGCGAAATGGTTCCTTGGCGCGAAGCAAAAGTGCATGTCTTGACCCATACGCTTCATTATGGCCTTGGAGTTTTTGAAGGTGTACGAGCATATGATACTGATGAAGAGGGCGCAGCTATTTTTCGTCTACATGATCACACTGACCGTCTGTATCGCTCGGCGAAGATCTTGAATATTGATATACCTTTCAGTAAAGGACAAATCAATGAGGCTCAAAAATCTGTTGTTCGTGATAATAAATTAAAAGAAGCTTATTTGAGGCCTATGGTCTTCTTAGGATCTGAGGGAATGGGGCTTCGTGCAGAGGGCTTAAAGGTACACGCTATTGTTGCAGCTTGGGACTGGCCATCATATATGTCACCTGAAGCTCTAATGCATGGGATAAAAGTTCGCACCTCCTCTTATACTAGACATCATCCTAATATTACGATGACTAAAGCAAAAGCAAATGGGAATTATATAAACTCGATGTTAGCTTTAAGGGAGGCTTTGGAATGTGGATGTGAGGAAGCTCTTATGCTTGATGTTGATGGTTTCATTGCAGAAGGGAGTGGTGAGAATGTCTTCATAGTAAGAGACGGGGTTGTTTATACACCAGAACTAAGCGCTTGTCTTGATGGCATTACACGAAAAACTGTAATAGAGTTAGCTAAAAAAGCTGGATATGAAATTGTTGAAAAGCGTATTTCACGTGATGAAGTTTATGTTGCAGACGAGGCATTTTTTACTGGAACAGCGGCGGAAGTTTTACCAATTAGTGAATTAGATGGAAGAATTTTGGGCGCTGGCTCTAGAGGTCCGTTCACTGAATTAATGCAAACACAGTACTTTGATTTAGTTCGAGGAAAGTTACCTGAATATTCTAACTGGCTTGCACCCGTAGCAAAATGAAATCTGTAATTTCTTATAGAGCCAACAATAGCTTATAAAAATATGGCATCTGAAAAGAAAGTAGTAGAAAGAAAAATTCTAGTCATAGGACCCTCATGGGTGGGCGATATGGTGATGGCTCAATCGTTATTCATTTTGCTTAAAAGCCAAGATAAAGATGTAATTATAGATGTTTTGGCCCCCAATTGGAGTCAACCAATAATAAGTCGTATGCCTGAGGTTCGACGTTCAATTGATATGCCCATTGGCCATGGAAGCTTGAACTGGAAACTCAGACGTGAAATTGGAATCAAGCTACGTATAGAAAAATATAATCAGGCAATAATTTTACCTAATTCTTTGAAATCAGCGCTTATTCCTTGGTTTGCAAAAATTAAATGCAGAACTGGTTGGACGGGGGAGATGCGCTTTGGGCTGATAAATGATATCAGAGGTTTGAAAAAAAAATCTTTCCCATTAATGGTTCAACGGTTCGCTGCACTTGCTTTAACTAAGGGTACAATTCTACCAAAATCGATAGCACCCCCATTACTAAAAGTTGATAAAGATAATGCAAAAAATCTCATTGATAAGTTGGAATTAAATAGTGATCGCAAGATTTTAATATTATGTCCAGGTGCAGAATTCGGCCCCTCCAAACAATGGCCGTCAAAATACTATGCTGAAGTTGCAGCAAATAGGATATCTGAAGGATGGCAAGTTTGGTTACTAGGATCTGAAAAAGATAAACTAGTGGGCCAAGAAATTATTAAATATTTGTCAAAAAATGATACAAATTGGTGTCATAATCTTGCTGGTTTGACGCAGCTTGACGAAGCAATTGATCTTTTGTCCCTAGCTGATATTGTGATTACTAATGATTCTGGATTAATGCATATATCTGCAGCCATTAATGTGCCACTGATTGTTTTATATGGATCTACCTCACCAGACTTTACACCACCACTGAATAGCGAGGCTTCTATTCTCTCAATCCCAGTAGAGTGTGGCCCTTGTTTCAAAAGAGAGTGCCCGATTAATAGTATGAAATGTCTAGATGACTTATCTCCAGCTTCAGTGATCTCCGAATTGCTAAAACAAGTAGGTAATTGATGAAAAGAGTATTGATAATAAAAACCTCTTCTCTAGGAGATATTGTTCACACCCTTCCCGCAATAAACGATGCTAGTCTTGCCATTCCAGACATTAAATTTGATTGGATTATCGAGGAAAATTTTTCCGAAATACCTACTTTAAACGACCAGATAGATCAAATTATTCCAGTTTCTATAAGGAAGTGGCGTAAAAATTTACTTAAATTTCGAACTTCAAAAGATTTTTCGGAACTAAAAAGAAAGCTTAGTTTACACCACTACGATGCTATAATAGATGCACAGGGTTTGCTTAAAAGCGCGTGGCTAGCATCGAAAGCAGTTGGAAATCGATATGGTTTCGATTGGGCCTCAGCAAGAGAGCCTTTAGCATCAATTTTTTATCATCGTCGGATTAATGTACCCAAAGATATTCATGCGGTTGAACGAATACGTATTTTATTCTCAAAGTCATTAGGTTATGTGCTTAATTCAAGTGAAGGAAATTTTAACCTCACTTACGATCAAGGAAATGATAAGTATGTCATATTAATGCATGGAACTACTTGGTTCTCCAAGCATTGGCCAGAAGAATCCTGGATAAAATTAAGCTGTTTGCTCTCAAAGTCCGATTATAAGGTTGTTTTGCTATGGGGCAACGATCAAGAAAAGGCACGCGCAGAGAGAATCGCAAAAAATTCGGAAGCAAACGTTCTTCCGAAAATGAAATTAACTGATATAGTTTCACTCATAGCGAAAGCCACAGGCTGTATATCAGTTGACACTGGCTTAGGACATCTTTCTTCTGCTATGGGTAAACCAACACTAGGCATTTATGGTCCGACAAATCCAGTTCTCACTGGTTTATATGGTTCTCGTCGTCAAAACTTTCTGTCTGATTTTCCTTGTTTATGTATGTCAAAAAAATGCCCATTTTCATTAAGAGAAGATCGATCATGCCGAGGTTTTGAAGAGCTTACTGCAGATATAATCTACGATAAATTTATAAAGTTAGTAGGAGATGAAGGTGTATCTAATGGTTTCGAGTACCCTAAAAATAAGGAGAAAGATAAATAAATGAATTTAGCATTTTGCTTGTATAAGTACTTCCCATTTGGTGGTATGCAAAGAAATTTTCTTAAAATTGCTGAGGAGTGCTCAAAACGTGGACACAAGGTTACTGTATATACTCTATCTTGGGAGGGTGAAAAACCTGATTTTTTAAAAATCGTCATCGTAAAAACAAAAGCTCTCAGAAATATAAAAAAATATCAATTTTTTTCTAGCTGGCTTAACAATAATTTAAAATACGAATCTACAGACTTAGTTTTAGGTTTCAATAAAATGCCTGGTCTTGATATATATTATTGTGGTGATCCTTGTTATGAATATAAATCAAAAAAATTACGTCCTTGGTGGTACCGGTTTACACTCCGATATAAACATTTCTCGGAGTTTGAGAGGGCTGTTTTCGAAGAAGGAGCCAAAGTATATATCCTAATGTTTTCGCCTATACAAAAGCGAATATTTCGGGATCTTTATAACACAAATCGATCTTTTATAAACATGCTTCCCCCAGGTATAAGTAGAGACCGATGCGCTCCAATTAACTCCGCTGAGATTCGTAAATCGTTCAGGAAAGAATTTAAATTAGAAAGCAGCGATATTTTACTTTTGCAAATAGGCTCAGGTTTTCGTACAAAAGGGTTAGATAGAAGCCTGCTTGCTATCGCAGCTTTGCCGATTAAATTAAGGGGCAACATAAAGTTTTTTGTTATTGGTCAGGATGATCCTAAAAAATATGTTTCTCAGGCACAAAAATTGAATATATCCGATAAGGTAACTTTCTTTTCTGGACGAGACGATATTCCAAGATTTTTGCAGGGGTCGGATATTTTATTGCATCCCTCCTATGCTGAAAATACTGGGGGAGTGATATTGGAGGCTATGGCTGCTGGCCTCCCTTCAATTGTGACAGACGTATGTGGATATGCACATTATGTGAAGGAAGCCCGAGCAGGCATTCTTTTAGGGTCCCCCTACTTACAAAAAACCTTTAATGATAGTTTGGAGAAAATATTGTTAGCTGATAAGTTAGAATTACGAAAAAACGGAATTAACTTCTCAAAAACTGCAGATATTTATGATATGCCTTTGAAAGCAGCAGATATAATTGATCAGATAATAAAAGAAAAATGGTTAAAGAAAAATTGGAAGGATAAAGTTGAATGAAATTATTTTTGACCGACCCCTTTGCAAAAAAATGGGAAAACTTGGACCCCTTTAAAGAAGTACTTACCCTCACTGGTAAAATTTATCGAGATATGGGCGATCGCTGCACAAAACGAATAGAGCTTGATGGTTCTGTTTATTTCGTAAAGATACATACAGGCGTCGGCTGGATAGAGATTTTTAAAAACTTACTTTGTTTAAAAAAACCTATTATTGGAGCTAAAAACGAATATGAGGCTATTAGCAAATTAAATGAATTAAATATAAATACTATGATTGTCAGAGCATATGGCTCAAATGGGTGGAATCCAGCTACAAAGAAATCATTTATAATCACTGAGGCGCTCGAACCGTCGGTTCCCCTAGACGAGCTATGCAGCCCAAGTACACTAAAAAATATCGGCGTTCTTCAGAGGAGAAAATTAGTTAAAAGGATTGCAGAAATTACAAGGGTCATGCACGAGAACGGATTAAATCACCGGGATTATTATCTGTGCCATTTTTTGATTGAGGACACAAATAAAAGTCAAAAGTTTTTTTCTATTGAACAAACCATCTCACTAATTGATTTGCATCGTATGCAAATTAGGAAACGAACGCCAAGAAGATGGAAACATAAAGATCTATCAGCTCTTTACTACTCAGCTGTTAATTCAGGGTTTAACCAAAGAGACGCTTTTTGCTTTATGCGGGAGTATAAGAGGGGATTTTTAAAACAGATATTAAATGATGACCCTAGTTTTTGGGAGTCTGTTAAACTTGAAGCAAAAAATCTTCATCATAAGGGTGTAAGAAAAGGCTATCATTCATGAACAATCCCGTTAAACTTTATTTGAATATGTTTATAGTGCCTAACACAGAGAGATGCCTGAGTAATGCCTGAGTTATTATCGCTAAAACAACTTAAAGCAATGAATGAACCGTTACATGAGCTTTTTGAGTTAGAGGTTCCCGGGAGAGAACGTCTCGTGTGTAAAGAAATTTTTCGCCATCTCCCCGGAAAGCGCATAGCTTTTCGCTCAATATGGGGTGGCGCTGAAGTGTTGGTTAAGCTTTTCTTTAGAAAGAAAGATCTTGATATGGAGCAGGTAGGCTTGAGAGCTATACAAGACTCGGGAGTACCTTGCCCAAAAAAAATATGGGGGATGGTTGATAATGAAGGGGGCTACTTTATTGCGACTGAATTCCTGAAAGATTCCAAAACTTTGTCAAGCTGTTACCAAACCTTCACAAAGAAAAAATTAATACCAATCATAAATGATGCAGTAAAATTCATAGGATTACTTCATACAAATGGTTGGATACAAAAAGACGTGCACCTTGATAATTTCCTTATCAGTCAAGATAAAATTTATATGATTGACGGAGGCGGCATAGGAAGCTTAAAGAATCCAATAGAAAATCTAGCCTTATTTTTCGCACAAATGACCCCTGATTACGATGATATGGTAACAAAAGTTATTTTTTCTTATGGGCGTGATTTACCTGAAATCCAAGATTTTATAGTCAAGATTAGGAATATGAGGGAGCTCCGTATCAAGCATTTCATAACTAAAAGCATGAGATCATGTACCCAATTTAAAGTAATAAAAACAAATGACTTTTTTATCGCTGTAAAGAGGAAATTTTTAACTGAAAAGTTAAGCCAGTTGATCAATGAACCAGAGGTTGCTATTGGTCAATCTAGATTTTTAAAACGCGGTAACAGTGCTACCGTTGTTAAAGTTCAAAACAATGATTTTGATTTAATCATTAAGCGTTACAATATAAAAGATTTTCGGCATAGAGTAAGCCGTTGTTGGAGGCCCAGTAGAGCCAGTATTTCTTGGCAGGGAGCACATAGATTGACACTTCTTGGAATTGCAACTCCGCAACCCGTAGCTATAAGAGAAAATAGAAACGGCAGACTTCGCCAGGAGGCATATTTAATTACTGAATTTTTAGATGGTAAAAATCTTCAAAGGTGGGTTCTCGCTTTGAGTACAGGCCAAATACCCTCATGGTTAGGTAAAGAAATTTTCCGTATTTTTGACACGTTCTTGAATAGTAAAGTAAGTCATGGAGATATGAAGGCATCAAATCTTATTGTTTTTGGAAAAACTCTTTTCATAATTGACCTAGATACACTTCAATGGCATAGCTCGGAAGAATCTTTGAACCAGGCCATTACTAGAGACATTGAGAGGTTTATGGAGAACTGGCAAGGCAGCACTTGGGTATATTTTAGAGATATTTTAAAGCCACTTGCAAATAAACTTAATATCACTTTAAAAAATAAAAAGGTCTAACTGTGTCTATTATTGTTCTTGGTATTTCTGGTGCACTCAATCATGATGCTTCAGCAGCTTTATATATTGATGAGAAACTAGTTGCTGCCGCTGAAGAAGAACGCTTTATTCGTTCCAAGCATGCTAAGGGAAAAATGCCATTTCACGCAGCGAAATTTTGCCTCGAGTTTGCAAATATTGACCCAAAATCAGTTGATATAGTTGCTATTCCTTTTGCGCCTATTTCATTTTTCTCTGAAGCTCGTTGGCATTATATTAAAAGATATTGGTATGCACCTGATAGAGCTCTAGATGTTTTATTAAACGGAAACAGACGCTACCGACGTTATAGGAATAGAGTTTTTCGTTTGTTAAAAGACTTAGGTATTGATCCAAAAAAAATTGAATTTGAACCTGTCGAGCACCATTTGGCACACGCATCTAGTGCCTATCATCTGAGTGGATTTACAGAAAAAACAGCAATTATGGGAGTGGATGGTAAAGGTGAATATGCAACTACTTTTTTTGGTTATGGAGAAAATGGAAAAATACATAAGATAAAAGAGTTCTATGACCCTGATTCGCTTGGAGGCCTCTACGGTGCAATTACTGAATACCTAGGTTTTGAAATGTTAGATGGTGAATATAAAGTAATGGGAATGGCTCCATATGGCAATCCCTCAAAGTATGACTTTTCGAGACTAATTAAATTTGATGGCAAAAATTTTGAAATTAATACTCAGTTCGTCAATACAGTTGGGTTGAGACGCTATAAAAAAAATGGGGTCGGTTTTTATTTTAGTCAGAAGCTTATTGATTGGCTTGGCCCCAAAAGAGAGGGGGATATCGCAGACGAGCCGTATATAGATTATGCTGCAACAATACAGGAATTATTTGAAAAGGTAGTTCTTCAATTAATGGATCATTATCTAGGAGATATTATACGAGAGACGGGAAAATTAGTTTTTGCTGGTGGCGGTGCTCTCAATGTAAAGTTAAATCAAAAAATAATTGGAAAAAAGTATATAAAAGAATTATTTGTACAACCGGCCTCGGGAGATGCAGGGACAGCCATTGGTGCAGCCTCTTTTTCACTTGTTAAAAGAGGTATCCAGCCGGAAAAAATGGTGCATGTATATTTAGGCCCAAGTTTTTCAAACTCCGATTGCATTCAAGCGTGTGAAAGTCACTCGAGAAAATCTTTTTTTACTACCGTTAGCTCGGTCCCTGAAAAAATAGCTAAAATTCTAGTTGATGGAAATCCTGTTGCTTGGTTCCAGGGGAGAATGGAGTTTGGGCCAAGAGCTTTAGGTGGAAGATCTATATTAGGTTGCCCAAGTTCACCGGGTGTTGCTACTCGGATTAATGAGCAGATCAAATTTAGGGAACGCTGGAGACCATTTTGTCCAAGTATGTTAGATAGAGTTGCACCTAAAATGTTTGCAACTTCTCACCCAGCTCCATTCATGACTTTCACTTTCAAAGTAGAAGATTCTTGGAAATCCAGGGTTCCTGAAGTAGTGCATGAGGATGGAACTGCAAGAGCGCAAGCCCTAGAAAAGGATTCTCACCCACGTTATTACGAACTCATGGAAGAGATGGAAAGGCTCACTGGTAACGGTGTTGTTTTAAATACGTCACTTAATAGGAGAGGTGAGCCCATGGTGTGCTCTCCGGAAGATGCTTTAAATATGTTTTTTGGCTCTGATTTACAGTATTTGATAATGGAAGATATTTTAGTAGTGAAAGATGAATCAAAACTATAAGTACAAATATTCTATTTTTATACAAAGTAATTGATAATATCCATTGGGCTGTTGAAAAGTGGTTAGTATATGGTGCTTTCTGAAAAAAAACGGTTGATGTTTAGTGTTATTATTCCCACTTATAACTATGCTGAGGTTTTAGATAGATCAATAAGATCAGTACTTAATCAGACCGGCGATGATTTTGAGGTCCTCGTTATAGACGACGGTTCAACCGATCATACAGCACAGATAATGACATGCTACAAAAAAAAATTTCCAAAAAAAATAAAATATTTCTTACAAAAAAATAAAGGGCCTGCAGCAGCAAGAAATAAAGGCGCTGAGTTTTATTCCGGAGAGTACCTTTTTTTTCTAGATGCTGATGACGAAATGGCGCCAAGTCTTCTAGATAAACTTCGAGAAAAAATATCAAACAAACCCACAGTGGATGTAATTTTTGGTGACCATATTTCTGTTGATCATAACGGGAAATCTACATACAGTGCAACTAGAATCCTGCCAGAGACACCGAAAAAACGTTTTAAAGCTTATATCTTCAAAAAATTAAATTTGTCTCATTGTGCTAAAATTCTTAATCGCAGAGTTTTTGAAAGAGTTAGTTATCCTGCAGAGCTAAGAATTTCAGAAGATATTCCATTTATGGCTAAAATATTGGCAACATTTGAGTGCGAACTCTTAAGTGTACCGATGGCTGTTGTTCATAAACATAAAGATAGTTTACGCCACAATACAGCTTATGCTAAAGAGTTTGGAGAAAGCGTAGCAGACCATATTTTTTCTTCTAAAATTATACCTAGTTGGGCTTTAAAGTATGAGAAACCTTTCCGTGCTAGGAGGTGCTTATCTATATTTAGAACATTATATTTGGCAAATCAAAAAAATGAGTCCATTTTTTTTTATAAACGAGCTATATCTTTGTCTCCAGTACTACTCTTTAGGCTTAGTTATGCCAAAAAAGCCATAGGAGCCTGGTTAAATGACTGAGGACACAGCATTAAAAATTTTAGTGATCAGCATTCAAGATAGAAATCCAAATAATGATAAGCTTTATGACCATCTTGGTAAAAAATGCAAACTAGAGCTTTTGAAATTATCAAAACTTCAAGCTAAAATTTTTTATAACTATATAAATCCAAAAGATTCTGATGGTTATGACAGAATTCTAATAGATCTCCCATTTAGGTTGATTTATCCGCATGCAAAGAAGCTTAGAAAGCAAAAAAAATTAGTTTTTTATGAGGAGGATAGTTGTCAAAATTATATAAAAAATTCAAGCTGGTTCGGAAAATTTATTAAATTTTATGCCTCTATTCCAAATAGCAGAGCACTTACAACTAGTAAATTTGTGACTGAGGGATTCAAAAAAAGTGGTATAGACGCTGTATATATAGGTAAATCCTACGATGAATCTGTTATAATAAATAAAAAAATATCAAGGAAAATTAAATTCGCTTTTGTAGGAAGAGTAAAGAGCAAAGTTTATAGTGAGAGGAAAGCTGTCCTCGATGAAATCCTTAATTTGCTGCCATTAAAAATACTCAGATCTGAACCGGGAGTTGAATATAATTTGCTGCTGAATGAGATAACTTATTTTATTAGCGTAGATTTTGGTCTTGGAGAGTATATGATAAAAAATTTTGAGGCACTTGCAGCTGGGTGTGTTCTTTGTACTTATCGTTTACCTTATGAATTCTTGCATATAGGCTTCAAAGATATGGAAAATGCTGTTTTATATTCCACACCAGAAGAACTGGTGCAAAAAATAAAGTTTATTGAAAAGAATTCAGCATTAAAGGCATCAATTATTGAAAATGGCTTGCTGCTTGCGCAAAGTTTTACGTTTGAGAGTCATGCAAAAAAACTTTACAAAGCTTTATCAGATAATATTTTAGTTGATGAAAAATCTAAGCCTAGATTCCTTAAGTTTTTTTAAACTTGCGTGGTTTAAATAGATATGATTGACTATTTTTTCTCATCTAAGAATAAGAGTACCTTTCTGCTCGCATCTGGTTTTGTGGTATTTCTATTGAGCTATATGCTGATTAGTGTTTCCAAAATACATAATACTATTTTTTATACTTTAGTACTTTTCCCTTTACTATTTTGTGCAGAAAAAAAACACTTTGTTGAGTTGCATAAATGCAAATTAATTAATGGCTTATTGCTTTTCTTGCTATATAGCACTTGTACGATTTTCTGGTCAGAATTTTCTTCTATAGAATTGTTTATCAGAACGTTTAAAAGATTACTTTACATTTATGGCTTATTTTTAGCTATCTATATTATAACTAGCACTTTTGCCTCTTTCGCGAGCTATCTTATAAAGTATGCTGCTGGGCTTCTTTCAATATTTTCTTGTGTTTGTATTTATCTTTTTTTAAACGAAACGGGCCCGCATTTTTTGCATGATCCAATAAGAATGTGGGGTCTCGGTGCATTATATCACCCAAGTTTTTATGCAGTAATTTATTTGTCCTTTACTATGGGGTTGGTTGCCTATTTCCATACTGAGGACAAATATTTTCGACCGATGCAAGAAAAAAATCACTTCTTTGCCACCACAATGGTAATTTTAGCCATCATAGTCGCTATTCTCTGCGACTCAAGAGCTTCCGTTGTATCTTTTGTTACAATGAGTATATTTTACGCATTCATAGAACGTAAGTTCATTTGGATATTAACAGCTTTCGCAATTGTTGCCATTCTAAAAATTGTGGTCTGGCAAATTGACCCTAATATTTTTTTCGCTAGACCTTCTTATCGTTTTGAACTTTGGGCTATTTTTTTAGATAAATGGAAAGAGTGCGGCTATTTTTTTGGATGCGGAATGAGTGGCTGGAAAACAACTATTGTCAGTACAGGTGAAGATATTCACATGCATGCTCATAGTATTTATATCGGACAACTTCATACAGGTGGTATTGTGCAGCTTCTCAGCTATATCTTTCTTTTGCTATGTTTCTTATATGAAGGCACTCTTCACAAAGAATCAAAACCATGGGCGTTGATACTTGTAGCTGGAATGACAATGACTTTATTTGATGGCAGTAAAATTCTAACAACCCCTTCACCCCTCTGGATTACCTTATTGATCCCAATGTCGATGATAGCCGCAATAAGTGCACGAAGCTTAAAAAGTTCACCCAGCAGCTTGGGGTTTTCAAAAGATATTAATTAAACTGCTCTATGGTAATATAGTTGAATAAAATATTTGCTAAGGATATTGCTATGATGCCAGTTGTTCCAAAATTTGATTTATCCCAGATACTTGTTGTTGGCGATATTATGCTGGATAGTTATTGGCATGGCGATTCAAACAGAATTTCACCAGAGGCCCCAGTTCCTGTTGTAGATATTGTTCATTCAGAAGAAAGAATAGGGGGGGCAGGCAATGTAGCTCTAAATTTGGCATCTCTAGGAACTGAAGTTGTTGTAATTGGTGCCATAGGAAAAGATGATGATGGTGACATTCTCAAAGTTAAACTAGATGCTGCAAATATAAGCCATCATTTACAATTGTCTGACTCTAAGTCAACAATTAAAAAACTTCGTATTGTCAGTCAGCACCAACAGCTTCTGCGGCTTGATTTTGAAGGTTTATTTACTGATGAAGATTCTTCTAACGTTTCGGCTAAAGCAGAAGCCTTTTTATCCAGCACAGGTGCATTGGTGCTTTCTGATTATGGCAAAGGTTCTTTAAAGGACCCTCTCCATCTAATAAAAATAGCGCGCAATAAAAAAATTCCTGTTCTAGTGGACCCAAAGGGAAGCAATTTTGAGATCTATGAAGGGGCCACATTACTCACTCCAAATTTATCCGAATTTGAGGCGGTAGTAGGCCCCTGTCCTAGTGAAAAAATATTAGCTGAAAAAGGAAAAAAATTAATTTCAAGATTAGGAATAGAGGCATTATTAATTACTCGAAGCGAAAAAGGCATGACACTTCTCAGGAAAGACCTTCCATCAGTTCACTTGCCTGCCCATGCGAGAGAAGTTTTTGATGTAACTGGAGCCGGCGATACAGTTATTGCTGTCTTAGCAGCAGCAGTAGCCTCTGGCATGGATATATTAGATGCAGTGAAAATGGCTAACGTTGGAGCAGGCATTGTAGTTGGAAAATTGGGAACATCAACTGTTAGTCAGCCAGAGTTGAATCGGGCTATGGATAAATATCGAGGGGCAGAATTTGGTACTATTAATGACGAGCAACTGTTAGCTGGAATAACTGAGGCAAGATCTAGAGGAGAAAAAATCGTATTTACAAATGGGTGCTTTGATATTCTTCATGCTGGACATGTTGGATACCTTAAACAAGCTAAGGATATTGGCGATAGATTAATTGTAGCTGTTAATGGCGACATTTCTGTTTCTAATTTAAAAGGGCCAGGTCGTCCAGTTAACTCAGTCGATCAGCGTATGGCGGTTTTAGCGGGACTAGAGGCAGTAGATTGGGTAATTTCTTTTGATGATGATACCCCGAACCGTTTGTTAAAAATTTTCAAGCCAGATTTTTTGGTTAAAGGTGGAGACTACAGCACAAAAGAAGTTATCGGTTATGAAATCGTTGAATCCTATGGCGGTGAAGTTTATGTCCTTGATTTTTTTGATAACTGCTCAACAACAAAGATAGTAAAAAAAATTCAAGAAACATAGTAAATCTTTCATTATCATGAATTTAAGATTTTCTCTGCAAGCAGCATATTATTTGCTAGATGAACAGGATTTATCGTTCCAATAATTATACTACTCACCCCTTGGTGCTTTAAAATCATATCAAAACTGCTTTTTACGGGGTTAAACCCAGCAGACAAAACTGCATTACCGCTATTTAACGCCTTTTTAATTAAAATGCCCTTATTGTGCTCAGTACAATAATTAATAATCGGAATATCTCCATCATACTCCAAATTCCATGTCACCATTACACCGTCAGATTTTTTGGCAGCTAGAAGCCCCCCCTCAAGTGTTTTACAAGACATACCAAATGCCCTAATTTTACCCTCTTTTTTGAGATCAGAAAGTGTTTCTAGAGTTCCGTAGCTTTTTATGATGTCTTCGTCATTACCATCTGAGTGGACTAAAATTATATCAATGACATCAGTATTTAATCTTTTCAAGCTTCGCTCAATACTGAAACGGGTATATTTAGGTGAAAAATTGAACTTTGAGGCCCCATTTTCAAATTCTTCGCCAACCTTACTACAAATGACCCATTCATTTCTTATATTTTTAAGCAAGTCCCCTAACCGCTCTTCGCTGTTACCATAAGATGGAGCTGTATCAATCAAATTGATTCCAAGATCTTTTGCTTCATATATTAATTTTATTGCTTCTTGGTCATTGGGTATCACAAATTTTTCTGGATACTTTACTCCTAAATTTCTCCCAAGCTTAACCGTTCCCAACCCTAAAGGGCTGACACTAATTCCCGTTTCACCAAAAGCTCTTTTACGATGCAAGATTAATCTCCAAATTCTTTTTGCCATGGAGTAATAGATATCTCTGGTTTACTAAGAAAAGATAGTTCAGGCAATTTTGTTGTTAATTTTCTAATATTTCTTTTATTTAAGAGAGAGATGACTTCATCAGCTAAATTAGGACAAAGTGTTAGCTTGGTTGGCCAAGCTACGATTACATTTGAATGTTTTCTTGTTACGCCAGCAAATGCTTTATCGGGTCTGTTAAAGTTTCTTTGTTTTGGTTCCGCTCTTTCTATTGGTAATGCTGCCCATTCTGCATCTTTTAGATTCACCCAAGGCATAAGTGCAAAAAGTTCTTTTTTTGCTTTTGTTATAATAGTTTCCGCCGATAAGCCTACCCCCTTTTCGGCTATGCTTCCGCCTAAGTACCATACCTGTTTATTGTCCTGGCAGGGATGGCTAGATATTGTAAGTCTTGGAGTTGTTTCGGCACCCAAGCAGTGGCCATAAAAAGAATGAGGATATCCATGCTTAACCATCAACATATGAAGAGGCCTCCTTTGCATAATTGGAGCATTTTCTCCCATTATACTTAAAATGGACTCGTTTCCCTCCCCTGCAGCAAGTATGAACTGTCCGGCATATAGTGCATATTTTTTTTTGTTTTCATTGAAGTGCAAAAAAGCTTTTTCTTTGGAATCTTTCTGCCACGAAGTTTTTTCCCAATTAATCATGAAGATTCGACTTGAATAATTTTGTGCCAACTTTTTGATAACATCAGGTACATCTAAAACCATATCTAGTAATTTATAAACACTACCTTTAAATTGATCATTTTTAAAGATGTTCGGTAAAGCATCTCTGTTAACTTTATTGATACGGCCACGTAAAGCTTTGCTTGCTAAAAAAGTGGTCATTTTTGATACAACACTTCTACTTGACCACATATAAAAGTGATCACTTAATTTTTTTACTCCTTTTAGATCCACGTCCCCTTTACCATCAATACATTTTTGCCAGTATGATGGCATTTCTGAAATTGCCTCTGATGCACCTGTTAAAGCACCATTAAGAGTATATTTCATCCCGCCATGAATCATGCCTTGGCTGGCTACAGTTTGGTCACCTCCGAGGGCATTCTTTTCAAATAAAATAACATTGAACCCTAGGTTGGCTAATCGGTTTAAAAGCCATAATCCAGCTATACCACCACCAATAATAGCAATATCACATTCTATTTTTTCCTGTTCTATGCTAGACATAGTAGTTAAAATCCTTTGAAGTAGATTATTTCATGTTTTTTCATACAGTTTAATTTTTATGTTTACTTATTAGGGCTAGTATAGCCTGACTAATTTTATTATGCTTTTAGAGGAAATAAGAAACTACAGCCTTTCATTTTGATGTATCAATTAATTTTTGAGTGCTGATATATGTTGCGTTTATTTTACACAGTTTCACTTTATTTTTTAACGCCCTTAATATTATTAAGAACCTTATTTCGTGCTATCAGGACAGGTCAGCATGGAGATCGTTGGTATCAAAGATTTGGATTTATACCAGAGATTTTATCACACCGACAAGTAATCTGGATACACTGTGTTTCAGTGGGAGAAACCATAGCAGCCGTCCCTTTGGTTAAGAGAATACAGGCAGACTACCCTGATAAAATTTTGGTTATAACCACAACAACTCTTACAGGCTCGGAGAGAGTAAAATCAATCTTTTCCGATGACGTTTACCATTTTTATGCACCTTATGACCTACCATATTCTGTAAAACGCTTCTTAAAAAAAATCCACCCTAATTTATTAATAATTATGGAGACTGAATTATGGCCGAATATGATACATTATTGCAGCTCCGCAAATATCTCAGTGCTTATAGCTAACGCAAGAATGTCAAATAAATCCACCAGAGGATACCAAAAATTTCCCCGATTCACAGAAAAAATGTTAAAACAAATAAGTTATGTAGTTGCACAATATGAAAATGATGGAAAGAACTTTTTAAAATTAGGGTTACCAGAATCCAAGCTTATAGTAGCTGGTAATATGAAATTTGATAGTAGTCTAGAGGATGAATTACCAGACAAGGCATCTAAATTAAAAGATGATTGGTCTTTTATGGGGAAAAGAAAAATATTTCTTGCAGCTAGCACTCACGCAGGTGAAGATGAAATCATTTTAGAGGCTTACAAACAAATAAAAAAAATCTACCCAGAACTTCTTCTAATCTTGGTGCCTAGGCATCCAGAGAGATTTAACAATGTGGCCAGGCTTTGCTCAAAAAACAAACTAAATTTTATTAGAAGAAGTGATAATAAAAAAATAACCATAAATGATCAGATTCTTCTTGGAGATACTATGGGGGAACTAAAATTATTTTATGGGTTATGTGACGTCGCTTTCGTAGGAGGTAGTCTTTTTCCTATTGGGGGGCATAGCTTAATCGAGCCTGCTATATGGGGGGTACCAATTATAAGTGGACCACACCTGCATAATTTTTTAGATGTATCAAAGTTGCTAGAGGATGTTGAGGGGTTGTTAATTTGCGTTGATTCGAAAAGCATGGCAGAAATTGTTTGTGGAATCTTGAAAGATCACAATAAAGCTAAACAAATGGGTAATGCAGCTCAGTTAATTGCGTACAGGCACCGTGGAGCATTAGAGAAGACAATCAGTATTATTAATTCAGAGATTTCATAATATTAATTTTTGGATCTAGCCAGCCATCTAAATCAAATAAATCCTGTGGACTAAGCTGCCCAGCAACTTCTTTTAGTCTGAGTAAGCTGATAATGTAATCATATCGTGAGTCAGCATAATCCCTTTTGGCTTGATGATAATTCTGCTTTGAGACTAAAACATCAGAAATATCTCTAGCCCCAGTTTCGTAGCTTTCTTCATTTGAGGCCATTGCTTTTTTTGCAGAATCGAGTGCACGTTGTCGAGCTTTTACGCGTGCAATATTTGTCAAAACTTGTAAATGTTTTGACTTAGTTTCCTGTATTATACTTTTCTTTTTCCCAATCCAAATCTCCCTTAATTTGATAAATTCTTGCATAGCCTGCCTTCTCTCGGCACTAATCAGACCCCCTGTAAAGATTGGTAAACTTAGCTCGATTCCAATGTTACGTCCAATTTGATTACTTTCTGATGGGCTTGAGAATCCTGTACTAGTATTTAAATCTGTACCAGAAAAATACTCATCAGAGCGGTCGTCGTAAAAAGACATTGAGCCTTCAAGTTTTGGCAAGTGAGCATATTTTTTTGATTTAGCACTTTGCTCAGCAGCTTCCTGAGCATGTCTAGCCGCCTTTAAAGAATAATTATTATTCACAGCAAATTGAACCCATTGCTTTCTGTCTAAAGGTTCAGGTTTCATGATGGGTAAGTCCTGTTTTAGTCCTGCTAGAATGTCGTGATTTTTGCCAGTTAATATAGAAAGTCCGTCAAATACTAATACTAGTTTCGCTTGCGCATCAAGAGTTGAGACCTCTGCATTATTTAAGGCAACTTGAGCTTCATAAATCTCGGTCATTGTTGATAAACCAACATTAAAACGGTTATTTATTTGCTGGAATTGTTTTCTTAAGGCCTCCTCTTCTTCAATAATATTTTTTAAATTCTCTTGTGCCCTTAAGACAGCATAATACGATTCCGCACATCTTATAATATGTGATTGCCGATCCGCAGAAAACTTGGACTTCGCTTCATTACTCAACTTCACACCAGTTTGAAAATCAAACCATGCTGGCATATCAAAAATAGGTTGAGTCAGACTCACTCTATAAGATTTTTCATCTCTATCGTTATTTCCTTTAGTTCCAAATATTGATCCCCCTGCACCTAAAACTCTTGTTGCTGAACCCTTTGTTTCTCCTTCTTTATATTTTGCTACCGCTATAACTGAAGGAAGAAGTGCAGCCCTGTTTATATTTTTTGATTCTTTTTTTGCCAAGTATTCTGCTTTTGCAGCTAATAGTTGCGAGTCATTATTTAAGGAAAGTTCATATATTTTTGATAATGTGTCAGCACTCCAGCAAAATGGTGCTAGACAAGTAATACACATTGTAATAAAAAAATAAGCAAAATATTTCATTGAGCTTTTCCAAATTCAAAGATAACTGATATCTTAAGTTTATCAGATTTCTAATAACTAGCCATTGCTGGACCAAATGTATAATTAATTTTGTTTAATAAAGTGAACCGCTAGAGGTATAAATATAATGTTACCCAACCATAAATTTAATTCTGGGGATGTTTTGATAGACAACCAAAAGACAGTTTTTTCTGGATTTTTCAAAATGCTCCGGATCACATTGCGACATAAACTTTTTTCTGGGGAATGGAGTAAACCGATTAAACGAGAGCTTCTTGAAAGAGATTCTGCAGTGGGTGTTTTGCTTTACGATCCAGTTAATAAGCTTATAGGGTTAGTAGAACAATTTCGCATTGGTGCTCTGACTGCTACTACAGGCCCTTGGCTGTATGAGGTTGTAGCTGGTATAGTAGATAATGGAGAGTCATTTGAGCAGGCAGCTTTAAGAGAGACAGAAGAAGAAGTTGGAATTAGTGAAGTCCGTCTTCACCCAATATGCGAGTACTGGGTAAGTCCTGGTGGAACTAATGAAAGAATGCATCTTTACTGTGGTATAACAAATTTACTTGATCTTGATGGAAGCTTGGGAGTTAATAAGCAATCAGAGGACATTTTTTTGCATATAGTTCCTCAAGATGATATATCCTCATGTATCGATACTGGTCGGTGTGATAACGCAGCAACTACAATTTCATTGATGTGGCTACAAAGAAATTTCGATTATTTTATATAAATATTTTCTTATTGGTATTCTTGTTGGGGAAGTGCATTGATTGAGGAAAATCCAAGATTAAAATATAAAGTAGATCTCAGTAGTTACTTGGCTGACGGTGAAGCTAATTATTTTAGATTGAAAAAAATTTTTCCTCAAATGCACGATGCTAAGGAGAAAAAAATACTTATATTTAATACCGGTAAACATATTTTACTTTTGAAGGTCCTAGAGATAACTCGATATACAACACTTATTATGTTGAGCGAAGAAACAGGCGAGTACATGCCTTGTAAAATACTTAATTCTTGGTTAACTCTACCTCAGCTAACCATGAGGCTTTATCACGACGCAAGGATGGCAGAAGTTATATCATGTGATGGGGCGAGGTATATTAGACCTCGATATGAAAAATTGAATAAAAATATGTATCAACCGGACGAAAAGTCCCAGTGGAACAGGTTTTTGTCAGAGTGTTTAGAGTATTGTCTTGAATACGGATATGATAATTCTTGGATAATTAAGCGATAGTATATTTTTAAAAACTCACTCAGAGAATCAACAGTTTTATTGCTAAGGAATTAAGTTGAAGAAAACTGATGTTATCAAGCTGATACAGATCAGCGATTGTCATTTGGGATCAAAAGAAAACTTTGTATCTAATGGTATCAATACATATGATAGTCTCATGAGGGTTCTTAAAGAGGTAAAAAAAAATTTTGAGCCAACTTTATTAATCGTTACAGGTGATATTTCTGCCTCAGGAACCAAAATGTCTTATGAGCTATTTTCAGATATGATGGATAAAGAGTCGCTTCCTTATAGATGGTTACCCGGTAACCACGACGATATTAAGTTAATGAACAGCACGATTTCTCAGAAATTTATTCGTGCTGAAGAGCAAAAAAATTGGGTAGTTATTTCGCTTATTAGTTCCTCTCTCGAGAGTGATGGAGGGTTTCTTTGTAAAAATGAAATTGATAAATTAGAGTTTTTGCTTAAAAAATATAAAGAACGGTATATCTTATTGTTTGTCCATCATAGGCCGACGAGTATAAACTCAAAGTGGTTAGATAAACATCGTATAACTAATAATCCAAAACTTAAACAAATATTAGCTAGATATCCTAATGTAAAGGGTATATTCACCGGCCATGTTCATCAAGAGAGAACTACATACTGGGGAAATTTAATTGTTTACAGCACCCCTTCAACTTGCTATCAGTTTGTAAAAGATATTGATAACTTCGAGATTAGTTCGGATGGGCCTGGTTATAGATGGATAAATTTGAGGTCTGACGGAGTTATGGCTACCGGCGTCAATTATTTGGAATCCTAATGTACAAGATTAGTTAGCTTCCTTGCATCAAGACGCTTAAGGTTTATCGGTACAAGAAATTTTTATTTAGCTTTTATCTTTTAAGAATTTATATCACTATAGAGTTTTAGATGATGAGATTTTTGGATATGACGGTACTTTATATTCATGGATTTAACAGCTCACCGGCCTCAACTAAGGCCCAACAGACAAGAACTTGGTTAAAGGAAATATCCCCAAATGATGAATATATTTGCCCAGCTTTGAGTGGCGACACGCAATTGGCTATTAGTCAGCTTGAGAAAATTATTGAGCAATGTAGCGATACAATAGGACTAATAGGTAGCTCACTGGGAGGATTTTATGCAACATGGTTAGCACAAAAGTATGATTTGAGGGCAGTCTTAATAAACCCAGCAGTAGAGCCTCACAAAACCATGAATCAATACTTGGGAGAAAACACTAATTACCATTCTGGGGAAACTTACATACTCACCCAGTACCATATTGATTTTTTAGAAAGTATAAATGTCGATAAGATGAAGAGTCCAAAAGACACATGGGTTCTACTTCAGACAAAAGATGAGGTATTAGATTATCGCCAAGCTGAGTCCAAATATCAAAAGTGCAATTTAACTATTGAACAAGGAGGCAATCATAGCTTTCAAGACTATGAGCAACATTTGCCTGCCATAATTAAATTTTTACAACCATAGCTGATTTTTTATGAGTAACTATACAGCAGAAGATATTGAGGTTTTAACTGGACTGGACCCTGTAAGAAAAAGACCAGGGATGTATACAGATACTTCGCGTCCAAACCATTTAGCGCAGGAAGCAATTGATAATAGTATTGACGAAGCCTTAGCGGGACATGCCACAAAATTACTAGTTACTCACTATAAAGATGGGTCATTATCAGTGCTTGACGATGGCCGGGGGATGCCAGTTGATATTCATCCAGAACAGGGATTGCCCGGTGTTGAGGTAATTCTTACTACACTTCACGCAGGTGGAAAATTTTCTGGAAAAAATTATAAATTCTCTGGGGGACTCCATGGAGTTGGAATATCGGTTGTTAACGCACTCTCCTCTAGGTTAGAAGTTACAATAAAGAGAGACTCCAATATTTATAATATGGTTTTTTCTAGTGGGGAAAAAACCACTGAACTTCAAATTATAAATAGTTGCAGTAAGAAAAATACTGGAACATTGATACATTTTTATCCAGATTCTCAATATTTCGATTCTGTAAAATTTTCTGTTTCAAGACTTAAACATGTTTTGAGAGCAAAAGCTGTTCTATGTGCAGGTCTTGAGGTGAGCTTTAGTGATGAGAATACTGGTGAACATGATACCTGGTCATACAAGGATGGCCTTAAAGATTATCTTGAGGGCACTACCAATGATTCGGATCCAATACCCCGAGAGCCTTTTATAGGGCAATCTTCATTTGATTCAGCAGCTGTTGAGTGGGCCGTTCAGTGGCTGCCTGAAGGCGGAGATTTAATTCAAGAGAGCTACGTTAATTTAATACCAACAGTCCAAGGCGGTACTCATGTGAATGGTTTTCGCACCGGGCTTCTTGAGGCAATTAAAGAGTTTTGTGAATTTCGAAATCTTTTACCCCGTGGTGTTAAGCTTGCCCCTGAGGATATATGGGATAAATGTGCTTTTGTATTGTCGGCCAAGCTATCCGATCCTCAGTTTTCTGGACAAACTAAAGAGAGATTATCTTCGCGTGAAGCCGCATCGTTCATATCTGGCATTACAAAAGATGCCTTCAGCTTGTGGGTCAATAAGCATACCGAAGATGCTGAATATCTAGCGGAGTTGTTTATTAGTAATGCACAAAAACGATTAAAAGCTAGTAAAAAAATTGCGAGAAAGAGGGTAACTGCTGGGCCTGCTTTGCCTGGAAAACTAGCAGACTGCTCGTCAGCCAGCCCAGAACTTTGTGAGATATTCCTAGTCGAAGGGGATTCAGCAGGTGGTTCGGCAAAGCAAGCACGTAGCCGAGAGTTTCAGGCAATAATGCCCCTGAGAGGTAAAATTTTAAATACCTGGGAGGTAGATGGAGAAGAAGTGCTAGTATCTCAGGAAGTCCATGATATTTCTGTTGCACTCGGAATAGATCCCCAATCAGAGGATTTAGATAATCTTAGATATCATAAGGTCTGTATTTTGGCGGATGCAGATTCTGATGGCCTGCATATCGCAACACTTCTTTGCGCTCTATTTGTTAAGCATTTCCGCTCGATGGTTAGTCAGGGTCATGTATATGTTGCAATGCCACCACTTTATAGAATAGATGCAGGAAAAGATGTATTTTATGCCCTTGATGACAGTGAAAAACAGGGTATTTTAGACAGGATTTCTAAAGAAAAAAGAAGAGTCAAAATAAATATACAACGCTTTAAAGGTCTAGGTGAAATGAACCCTTTGCAGTTACGAGAAACTACAATGAATCCAGATACAAGACGTTTGGTTCAACTTACTTTAGAAAAAAATAATAGAGCAGATCAAATGTTAGATATGTTGCTTTCCAAAAAGCGGGCAGGAGACAGAAAAATTTGGTTAGAGGATACTGGAAATTTAGCAGAAATATGAGTCTATCTAAGCATAAAAATTAATTTAGACTAATCTTGGTAAATAGTTTTTTCTTATACATGAGTAACTTAAATTATGACTGAAAATTCGATAATTAGTGATAT
>MDTG01386130.1_pt1 | contig 25259 bp, 32 predicted proteins | sample 811421 | NCBI WGS metagenome assembly MDTG01 (sample SAMN05326645, study PRJNA326480) | marine metagenome | isolation source: seawater | place: Pacific Ocean: South East | collected 2011 | reverse complement strand
GGTAGAAGATTTGATGCAGCAAACGAAGCAAGGCTGCGCGGGTGGATCCCCTGAACCAATTTTAAACAAATACTTTCAAGGAACAAAAGTGACTCGTGGTGGTCTTTACAAAGTTATCAAGCTATTGAAGAAAGGGCCGTTAATTTTTGATTACTCGGATCAGCATTTAGTAACAGCGTGGAAAGCTACGTCGAAAGGTGTTTTAATACACGATACACGAGATGCAACAGAAAAAATATTAACACCGCAAAATCATGATTTAAAGTTTAAATACATAATTTATCCGAATTAAACAATTCAAATTGAATAGCACGAATTATGCCTCGTTGGGAACTGCAAATTAAAATATTGTATTTATTTTCTATTGTGCCTAAAGGCATAATATCGTAATACTTTCTCGATAATCTATCAATACGAAAGGAAACTTGCTGTGCAATAAACCAGTTTGGATTATTTTTTAAAACAGAAAATAAATTGGTCGGTTCCCCATCAATATTTACATACAGATTCCACAATTGCCTCGGCAAATACAATAAATGATCAATTTGAAGAACAATTGGCCAGCAGTGTTGTATTTGCTTTACTAATGATAGTTGCTTTTCTTCTGTAATTGTATACAACAGACGATGATTAGGGTGAATTTGATGAATACTGTAAAGAAGTTGAAATGAACCACTGATATTATTAAAGGTATAAGCAACTGTACATGTATTTATATTAGCCTGCCAAGACTGTGTTGACGGAAGCATTTGCTGTTGTATTTTTGGGCAGGTTTGTTTGATGAATGGATGACCATAATGATAGCGTTTAAAAGTAATATCTTGCATGCGTTGATAAAAAATTTGTATGTACATTTTTATCTTTGTAATATCCTCGTGATCAATACCATCTACCCATTTTATTATCTTTTCGTATGCTTCCTCCAACGAAAAACATTTTAAAAACACGTGTTTTTGTTTTTTGGTGGTGCACTGTTTTACGTATTCCAAATCAAATATTTTATTAACAAATAATTCCTTTAGCAAAAGATCATTCTTTTTTATATGAGTTACACATATTGGCATGAATGCACTGACATATCCTTTGAAAACATGTGTTGGAAAATCTACTAAATTATAATATGGTAACTTTATTGTACGAAATAGGTTTTCATGAAACAATTCCTGTTGAACATTTACCTGCTGACTTGAAATATGCAAACCTTGCTGCAACAATAATGTTTTTAATATATTATTTGAATACAACTGCTCTTCCAGCTGCACTTTTTGGCTAGTTGTAACACTTATTAAAGCATCAAAAGTCCACATACTAAACTACAGTGTTTTTAGACCCAAATAAACCCTAATTTTAAGACTTATGTCAACCTCTACTTTAACCTTAAATGGTAATTGCTTCTCCTATCTTGGAAAGATAGTCAATGAACATACATTGTATATGTTATCGTACACTTGCAAAGAATTGCTTGAGTTGTACGAAGCAGAACGTAAAAAGCGGTCGTACGTTCCAATGGATTGGTATTACTTACATAAGGTTTCGGAGTTTCCATACTTGCCTGTTTCTATTGAAATTGACTACCCCGATGATGATTTGCAGTATTCTGCATACTATCGCACGACTGATGCAAGCTGTACTCGTGAAATTGTATTTAAAGAAACACGCAAATATGAACAACCAAGGGCAGTTCTTGGTACCAACAAACCACGATCATATGCTTACATAACAAGACAGATTGTAAATCGAACCGTGCATTTTTTGAAAAATATTGATTTAGATAAAAATGAATACAGATCAAAGTCCATAAAGAAGGAAATTACGGAATACATCAAGTCGTTGAGATCGAAACTAGAAACGGAATCATCTGGATATGATGAAAAATTCTGGACAAGTGAAATAAACAGACTAAAAAAGAAATGGAAATTAAGGGAACATTTAACTGATGATCAAGCGCTTTACATCACGGACTTAATACATAAAATTGTATTTGACAAATATCGTGCAGCCAATGTTATTACAGAATGTTTACGTGGTAGAACGAATTATTTATGGGATGGAGGTGATGTCGTAAGAAGATTTCACGGCCCTGATATGGTGTCGACACGGGAAGTGCTTAACAAATTTGAACCTGCTTCTGTGCGTTTGCATGACATGACGTTACGTATTGGAGGAAACAAAGTCAAAGATTTGGATTCGGTGTGGATTCTAAAGAGGAATAATTTTGACGCTGTTCTCAATGATAGAAAAATTGATTACATTATTGATGGAAAATCCAATTTAACAGCTTTTCATGCAGTTGAAGAAAATGGTTACGTGATAGTAGTTAGAGTATATGAACACGACAGGTATAATGAAGATCACCATCTCCATGAAGTAATGTACGAACAGAAGCTCACGGTGGTTTATACACAAATAAGCATTAATGAGGAGTCAAACCATAGATACAAATTTGTGAAGGAAGAGCATTGGGATATACCTTTTACGTTTGAAGAGATACGTTTTTCAGGCCCCAGAAGGTTTTCTCCTTCTGTTATTTACCGCAATGGTAAAATACATTGTAATCTTGGTCGTTCACTCGAGGAAAGCATAACATATAAAGCAATTTTTGCTACAATTGACATAAAAAGCGGGCAATGCACTTACCTGCATGACTCTATTCAAGATTTTAATATTTTGAATCAACCGTTGCTAATGTCGATGTTTCAAAACGATAACTCAATATGTTACTTGTGTGTATGTGAGTCAAGGCGTACTCAATACATGTTACATCAAATTCGGAGACTTAGAAAAAGATACCAACTAAACGTAAAAGTTCACTTTTTTATTAACCGCAACGGTATAAAAATGCGCAAAACAATTTATCTAGGTGGTTATACTGTTTTAAATGTGCAAAAGAGTGTGTGTTTAGGTGAAAAATTTACATTTTATTTACATTGTTATAGAAACAACATGGTAAACGATAGGAAAGGGCACATTAAAGAGTTTAGCATTATAAAAGTTGAGGTATAAATGTAACATGCATCAATCATAAAAAAGAAATGGAAGACGAAAACGACAATAACAAGTTGGACGAATTACATAAAAAAATTGGGTTGGGTGTGATTGCACTTATTGGAGTAGCATTGGTAGTGTACCATTATAAAAAATAATTTAGAGTATATACAAATATTATATGTTTTTACAAATGTGTTGTATTGTAGAATGTATCTTTAATCGGCTTATGGCTTTCTGCTTATTTGTCTTATCGCTAATTATTACCGTAGCAGTAAGTGTAGCCAATACGTCAAGTATGTGTAAATTTCCGCAATTCATCACTACGTTGATATACGTGCAATTTGGCTGGTACGTAGTCAAACCATGGATTAATTTCTGTGGGTTTCGGCTTCTAACAGCATGTTGTAGTGTTTTATTATCTTCCATACTTACGGGTTACCTTATAGATTTAAACAAAGAAAGTTGTATTTTTATCGACAATGTGGACGCAGGTAATATACTGACTGCAATTGGGTTTTCTCAAGGTACACTTTTAGTAATATCAATTTTAGTATTGTTTAAGGAGCTGGGGATGTTATCAAAAGAGAAGGGGTACAAAAAGCAACAAGATTTCGATGATTTCGACAATTGAAGCAATTAAGCGTTTTTAGACCATCATGATTAGAAATAAGAAAAACGTTGTGTTAGACACTACTATTGAACCATTTATAGACACTGGAAGTTGTTTTTGTTGTAGACCACGGAAAATAGCACCCGCAAGTTATTGGGTGGATAAACATGTGGATTGTACACACACAAGAAAGCATAATCCATGTTTTTCATCCCACAAATTTTTTAGTAAATTACATACATTACATACGTTGTATTTGTCCGATGACAACAATTACGTTTTTAACAATATTTATTGTGGAGGATTATTTGCTAACTTATACGAAGAATTGCCAAAGGTCATGCAACATTATCAACAATGCTGTAAAGTTTCACCCTCAAGTATAAGTAAGAAACAATTCACATTTAAAAAAGAATATGAATTTACAAAGTTATCAGATGAAACAGTTGAATTAAGCAGCATAGACGGTATTGTTTTTACAGTGGATAGTTGTAGATTTAAACATGAACATGACGAGAATGTAAAGATGGAATTGCATCATCAAGACACAATTCAATTATTTGCAGGTTGGTTGTTAAAACAGCTTCATTACTATAGCTACAGATGGCAGTACATTAAACGACCAAAATTACCTCACTTTGATTGTTTATTGAGCACTATAAATTGGGACACCACAGCATCAAACTTTTCTAAGTTTAGTGCAATTGATTGCCTGTGTAATGCATGGATAGTGGAGCTACATGAAGATTATCAAGTTTACAACTTATCTTATTTTTCTACGAAAGATTTCTATAATTTTTTAGATGGTAAAAGACCATTGAAAAGAACCAAAAGATCTAAAGTCATAGATTCGTATGAAAAGAAACAATTATTGTTAACGTATCTACAGAAAGTGAACAAAAAGTTTTTAATGAAGAAACGAGATCATTACTATTGTGGTTTTATGGTACCAGAGAATGGAATATTATTTCAAAATTTTCTAGAGACGGAAGAGTATAAATCATTAACCTCTTGTTTTATGTTTTAAATACAATGCGTGTACCAATGCTAACATATGCTCTTCTAATATTCCTTCAATTTTTACATCAGAAACTATACTTTTATGTACATATGTAATTTTTGAACTACTTTCGTTTTTTTGTATTTTTACTTCCCATTCCTTCTTCAATATATTTTTACTTTCTAAGTGCAAAATCCATAGGTTTCCTATACTAACAAGTTCATTGATAGGCAAATTCATAACACTTAGCTTGACAAGTGTTTTTAGAAAAAATGGCGTACCATGATCGAAAAAGTTTAGAGCAAGTATACTTAAACATCAAACAAAACAAAGCACGATTGAATCCTTTTTACGTTGCAGAAAATGCACCATATAGTGTGCAAAAAGTATACAATACTGAATCAACGAAAGGATCTGATACACCACCAATGCCTTTGACAGAAGATGACATACAATACCTTGATTTTTTGGATGAGGTAGATGACAATAATTACGAAGAAAAAAAGTGCCCCAGCACCGAGTACGTCTTTTTGCCTGGTTACACTTCAAGTTATGCATTAAAAACTTATTGCCCAAGGGCTTATGCTGTTGGTGAAGAAGTATTGGCTGTCTGTTATCGCACTGGAAACGAAATACAACCACATATATACCCAGACGTCATGTGTTACAGCAAACCACGATTAAGAAAGAGGTTATTGGAGAGTGACCAATTGTATGTTGACATGTTAACTGATGCAATAACTCACATGAACGTATTCCTTTTTCAAGAATACCAAAGAAAAACAAATTTGTTACCAAGTTGGTGTAGAGAGTTTATCATTAAACCGTTGAAGAGATATGAATTTACACCATTTCACGCGTGGGTTGGGGATGACAACTTTAGTGGTGATAGCAACTACATTTATTATTGGGAAATACAGCAAAAACCGTGCTACACATTTGTGTTGACGAAAGCAAAATTGTCTTCTTCTCAATGTCTTATTTGGAAAAAAATAAATCTTTTAAAACGCTACAGAAGTTTAGTTTACGATGGACAATTAAACGATATTCTTCAACAAAATATTAAAAGAGTGTGTGCGAGTCATTTATAAGTGTTATAAAATGTCTAAAATATTTCCATTACCAGTAAGCAATAATTTTAAATTGTTTAATTATACTTTTTCTACGGGTTTGTTCGCTGAGTGTACTATTCTATGGCCAGCGCAATTTGTAAAAAAACATACTGTAGTTGGTCCTGAGCATGTTTTTATCTTAAAAAATAGAAGAAACGACTACTTTCATTGTTTATGGAAATGGGATTCAAGAGAACCAGAAATGCTGTTGCAAAACTATTGGAGTAATTGTTTTGAACAAAGTAAACACACTTCCATCAGCAATAGGTATTTGTTTACAATGCACGCGTTTCAATTGATGTTGCCATATGTTCCACATATGTTGCATAAAAAATGGTGTAATACAATCATAAACAGAAGAGACGATGCATTTATTATATCAACGTTTAAAAATTACTTTGATTTAAATATTTTCAATGAACAAAAGAAACGATACGAAAGGTTTCCAGGATGGCAAAGAAAAACAATAAAAAATCAATTAAATCAATACGTAAAGTTTATGACTTCTGACCATGACACCGAGGTGCCAATCAACTTGACGATTGACATTGAAAATTTATCACCAGAAAAAAAAAAAATATTGGATCAAACAACTGCCTTATTACATGCTATATTTCCTAATTTTTGCCAGGAAATTCCAAAACAATAAAAGGTGAATCATCGAAATCTGTTTGGCACCCTACAGATCGTTTAATGGAAGTTGGTTGTGTAAAAGTTTTAAAATAAAGTAATAAAAAATCCAGTGGCACACTATACTCGTATTCCTCATCGCTAATATTTTTTTTTATATGATTAAATGTGCCTACGTATGGGTTTGATTGTGGTAATGCCAACCGATGTCGTGGTAAAGTTTGAAATCGTTTGGTATACTGAAACCACCCAATAATTGGATTGTTTTTTGTAACTTTGTTTCGTGTTGTCATTTCTAACAACAATTCCATTCCATATATAGGAATGTTTACATTGAATTAAATATGAAGGAGATTATACTTTGCTTCTTGGATATAACATCGGAAGCATTAGAAGATAATTGGCTAAACAGGGTGGCAGCTGCCGTTGCCCCTGCTACTAACCGAAAAAGAAATGGGAAGATTGCCCCGATTGTGCATGTAGAAATTTGGTTTCGAGATACCGACACAGATGGATATGCATGCAGTATTTGCTATGGTAAAACTGTACACTGGCATAAAAAAAGTTTTTCTAGAGTATGGTTTTTTAGAAGTTTATGGACAAATGATGCTTCTTATGCTAAGGTGAAGTCTTTTTGCATGTCGCAACGAGGTTGTAAATTTAATGCTCTTGGATTCTATTGTCTTCCTCTCATGAAATTACCAGGAACATGGCCAACTCTATTTGGCTTTCGAAGTCGTTACTTTTGCAGCGAGTTAGTTACAACTGCTTTAAAACATGGTGAAATATTACCAAAAACGCAATCTTCGACAATACACCCAGAAGCATTGTTCAATTTAATTGCTCCTATTAGTAGTGTTTCAAGTATAAAAAGTGGTAATTTTGCTAGTATTGCATATTAAAAATATTTAAAGTTTTTAAATTTGTAAAAATAAGTGTTTTCAGAAAATATACCTTAAATTCACGGGCAAGAAAACTTCAATATTTTTTATTGCACTATAAGCTAGATAATCACTTTTTATACGTGTGTTTGAATAAATGGAAAATTCTTCGAAGGTAGTATCTTACGGCAAAGCAGTTATTACACCATTGTCGTCTACTAATTGGGAAATATCTAATTTCTTAGATAATAATGATTTTGCGAAAAACCGTCTGCGTGTTTCTAACCATGTTGTGGCAACCATTGACTCTAATACATTTACGAATTCTACCAGTCATATCGCATTCTATCCAAGGAATAATCACCAACCATGTGATTTTGTCAAAATTGCGTTATGGCAATTGTTAGCATTTTCTGGATTAGATCTTTTGACTGAACAAACATTATCGAAAGAAACAAACGAAGATGACAGCGATTTACAAAACGGACCGACAGCTGAAACTACAATTTCTGCCATAGAAGAGCCGAAAATAGTTTATCAAGCTTTTGTGAATGGTAGATACAGGGGTAGGTCAGATGACTTCAACAATATGACTTTGGAAAACCAAACACGTTTTATTAATGACAACCATTACACCATTGTTACGAGAGAAGATTACAACAGTCAAATAGCGGCATACGACAGATCATTGACGGAAGTTACGAGCACGGTAGGTCAGAATTATGTGCTACTGGAATACTTACGTGGAAAGAAAGACCCGTCAACGACAACTGCTTATCGTATTTGGATCTTGCAAGAAGTTGGAGCAAAAGGTGATATTAATAAAACAATAGCTAATCGTATTGCTTCCATTCGTGAAAAATCAAAGGGGCGCCAGCGCAAAAAAAGGAATTTACCTACGATGATGTTTGGAGACAAATAAGTGACAACCGTTCGTTTGGGGAAAACGTTGGAAGTGCTCTTTATCAAAACAAAAACACATTTAAAAAAATGAACTTAGTAAACAATACTGTTTTGCACGACAGAGACAACCCAGTTTATCCAGAAAAATTGCTTTCTGCTGTGCAATGGAGACAGATTCTAAGCGGTATTGGCCCTGAAGGAGTGACAGGGCAGCGCGTCAATCATTTACCAATACTGTATCCCAATGACGCAGACGAAAAACGATTTATGTATGAGAATTATTTTTCAGCTGATTTGAAATACTTTCAACCGTTGCCAGAATTTCGAGATTCATTCGTTATTGCCACTGTTCGAGACTTGCAAGAAGAATATTTTATGGACAAAACAAGGATTGACATTTATCGATCTCTTGTTTACCCAACTATTGAAAGAAATTTTTCGAAACAAGTACAGGCAAAAGCCACCAATGCCATTCCTTTGCCTAATCTACCCACTGTATTGAGAGAAAATGTAAATTTTCAAACCAATATGGTTATAAATCCTTCCAACTCGCATTCATTAGATGGTCAAAGCTACCCAAACCTGAACCCAAACGAATACGAGGGGGATGCCATTCAAGGGAAAATATATTATCCAGGCTCTTCTAATACATTTTTATATGTTCGAGCATTAGCTCATGAACATTTATTACCGTATTACAACAGTCTTGTAAAAGATGCAAAAGATATGTATGAATTAAAAAACGCTAGAATTGAAGGTATGCGCCGAGCACTTGAATACGTAAAGCCTATTTTTGATGGGATTGGGAATTGCAATGTTGGACCAGGTATGCAAGGTGTGATCAATACCGCAAAGATTTTAAGAAAGGAAAATTTTAATCAAATTTTTGTCAAAATGGAAAATTCAAGTAGTAAAATGCACTTTCAAGATAACTTTATGAGTTTTGTTTTAAGTGGGGCTGAATATTATTTGTTTTTAAGCACATTGCAATGTGATTTTTACACACTATATATGAACTCAACTTGTTGTTACTTGTTGATTCGTGACAAGTGCCATACATGTCAAGATGGCGATCCTGGTACGGGTAAAACAGAATTGTTTCATGTGTTAAAGCGCTGTTTTCCACCTGGAGTTTGCCAAGAAGTATCCAATGAATCAACCATGGCGCATTTTTTTGGCACTGATAAATTGTGGATGATTAAAATTCGCAATGAGCCAGATCCATTACGGGACGGTGGAGCAAATGTTCGATCAAATCCGATAGCAATGGCAAAAACAGAAATGGAAAAAACAATTTTATCTGAACAGGAAGGCAAGAAAACAATTTCTGTCTTTGACAAAGAGAAAAGTAAATGGATCGAAAAAGTAATTCACGTCATACTTTCCATTGTGACTGTTTCAAACACTAATCAAGGTAAAAATTCGAGGTCCAAAGCTGTTAATGACAGAGCTTATCTTTCCCATATTTCGAAAAAACGACGATTAAATAAAGGTGTTTCTTACATGAAATCAGGACAGTCATCTCAAAATGCTATGCGGAAGTCCGAGACTAACACGTTTATTCATAATATGTGGTGGATCAGCCGCAACGTGGGTTTTATCAGTGCTCTACATGATATTGATTGCGGATTGACAGATGCTAATTTTGTCATATTTGACGATATGCAGGAACATTTGGAGAAACATTTCGATCTGAATGTTAGATCCATCGAACGGTGCAGAGCAAACGCGAGAAGTCAAATATTACACGATTCGGTAAATATTTTATTGCATCACAAACCGCTTCACAAAGAGTTGAATTTTTACATCGATGATGAATTAGTCCATGCGAATTTAAATGAAGAATTAGGACAAGTTTACACAGACGACGAGCAAAATACATTGAAACATGAACATCATTGTATCTTATACAGGCTGGCAAGAAACAACAAATTGTCTTCGTTTCAAGAAGATGATTCCGTAGAAGTGGAATGTGTCATAGATCTTTTGGATAATATTATACATTCTAAAGTTTACGACGAGGAAAACCCAGATGCCAAACCACAGTTGTTAAAAGAACCCGAAAAACTTAAAAGAAAGTGGGAATATGTTGATTTATGGGACCCAAATGTGACGTATGACGTTGACGACACAGTAAAGGTGCACGTAACAGGCAAAGAAAGCAATTTTACATCTTACTTTTATGAAGCAAAATGCTTGAAAGCAAACGTAGGACAAAAACCATTGTTCGTGAAACATACTGAATTTTGGGAATTCAATACTACCGTGGTGGAAAGCTTACTTGGGAAATACTTTCAAGAACCTATTCAATTTAATGAAGAAAGAGGGTTGGAATTTTTTATGGATGTGAATCGGTTAAACTATTGTACGGTAGACGTTGCCGTACGGAATTACGCATTGATGAGAAATGAATTTGTTGCTGAATCACAAGACAAGATACATCGTGAGATTGTTGCTATGGGTATTAGTAAATTAAAACGTATTGACACAACTAACCCATTTGCTTCGTTTTATCAACCTAGGGAAGAAGTGAGAAACCCAACATACGAAGCGGTTGATTTAAATTATATTAAATTAGACACACAAAATGCATTAATAAACGAATTGAAAGAACAATTAAAACGAAAATTAACAGTTGGATTGCAAGTACATGCATCCGACCAAGTATTGAACGATACAATTGACGTCTTGCGCAACCAAACGTACCACAATGTATTTTATAAGGCATTTGCGAACGATACTATCTCAAAAAAGTGGCCGAGAATTGATAAAACACAAGGAGAAGACAAATGGTTCTTTCCATACGATTTGACTGGTGTGGAAAATTGGTATGAAAGTAGTGAAGTAGCGCCTGACTACGACGAAGTTTATTCGTTAAGGAATGAACAAATGAAACAATTCAACTTAAATGCAGACAAAAAACCTGTGATGGTAAGAAAGAAAAACGTAGTTTATGTTTTAGTAGCATGGTTGGATGATATGGATCATGCCGTGAAGGAAAAAGAAGATCATTTTCTCAGCGTTTTAAGTAAATATAAATACTTTGCAGAAGAAGAGGAAGAGAAAAAAATTTTAGTGGGTCATGCTTGGACTGGTGAAATAGTTGCGAAAGACACACAAGGTAATAATTTTAACAAAAAATGGTGTGATCCAAGCATTTCAAAATGTATTACAGTCAAAGGGTCAAATGCACATCGTAAAACATTCCGTGAAAAAAATGTCGTAGACGTTGCTACACACAAGATCCATGGAAGGAAAAAACAAAATGTTCAATCAAGTGCAGAAAAGGTTGATATACATTACGATGATTACGCCATGAAAGTTCGATTAACACAACTTGATGAATTTGACCCTGAAGAATATAAATCAGTGGATGAAAAATTAATAAAATCGTGGATGAAAAATAAATATGGAGCTTATTCCAAGAAAACATTGAAAGATGAATTAAATTTAAGTCAACCGCCTTTATTTGACGATTCTTTCCCTCTTAGCTATGTACAATCTAAGTTTGATGCTGAAACCGCAAACCCATCATGAGTGTTTTTAGACCAGAGGATGTAGAAAATGTTATTAAAGGCGTACATAAAGATTTTAAGGTAAAATACTATGAATTAATTTTTAAAAAAACCCATACCATGTTTAACTTCCCCCTATTTCATGATATTCAAATAGGTAGGGTAATACAAGGCAGACTTATTAAAGGTTACAATATTTGGAGATGCATAACACCAAAAGAACCTGTAAATTTTAAATTAGTCGAAGAAACCAACATTAAATGGTACTTTCAATACCATATGCAACATACAATTGAGAAACTGCATCAAGAAGCACATGTGTTACAAGAAGAGATAGAAAAAACGGAGCTAGCTCTCGCAAAAATGAGAGACCACAAATCAATGAAGAAACTGAAACCGTTTTACGAAGAACGCTTAGAAGAATGGAAACAGTGCCAACTTCTTAGTGCATCCATCAAACAAATGACTGCATCAATTACAGAACATATAAAGAAAGAAATTGATTATTTTAAAACCCATAGGGAAAAACAAAGAAGGAAAATTAAACACCATTACAAAAATCACAAGATGTATTTTAAATCTGTGCAACACGAACTTTGTATTTTCTGTAAGTTTTATAAATGCAGGTAGTAATTGATTCACAAAGACAATTATGGTGCTCAAAAGATGTTTTTATAAACTAAATGACTATCCATATTATCATTTTTCGGCACATGTTTACGTGCCTGAAGTGAAGGCTCCACAATTGCAAGTCAATCATACCTATTTAAAGTTTGTATTAGATGATGTGTGGTGTAAAAAAAATCTGACGGAGTGGGATTGTCTTTTACCAGACTGGTCTAAAAAAACCAAATTACTATGCAACGATACATGTATTGAACATTGTTCTCTTCTAATTGAAGCAGATTTAGTACATTATTTGATCTATGCGGGAATACTGATTTGTTGTGCTAACATTATTGTATATTTGAGTGAGAAATACATTTTAAAAGTTATAGTAAAAAATAAATAGTTAAAGTATCTAATTTTTACTGTTATTATCTTCTAAATATTTATTATGAAGAAAAATTATCTTTTCTAATGCAACTGGTTTTTGAATAACATGATTATCTAATTGAGAAGTATGACCATTAATGTAGTTTTTTGTCAACTTTAATTCTAATTCTAAAATTGCAATGTAGTTAAGACTCGACGTTAGACATTGCCGTAAGGTCGTAATTGTTTGATTTGTTATCGGAACTTTACCATTTGCAAATTGATTATAGAGTTGCCGCAAGGTATGTAAACTTAATCCAGATTCTTTGTGGCTAATTCGTTTCCATGCAGAGAATCTTGTCACGTATTCTTTACATAATTCTTGGATACATACATCAGCCCATTCGCTAATTGAATCAAATGGACTTCGCTCGTGAAAAACCATAGTACCATTTAAAAATGTATTGTAAATACAACCCATTTCAGAGATTGTGGATTCAAAATAATTTTGCTTAAAATGAAAATACACATGGTCTTCTTTGGATATTAAATCACAACAAATTAAATCGTGTAATGTAATCATAACACTTAAAACGCAATTATATAAAATACTTTTATAAGAAATAAAATGAGTGCAGAGGAAAAGGTTTTTTCTATACCTGGATTACGACTACTTATTTTAAGTTTTGCATTGGATCGTAAAAAACAAATACGTCAGCGCCAGCGCCCATTTATGTCATTAGTATTTGATAACTGCATTGGCTGCTTGCTCAATAGACGCCCCCTTAGGATCTAATTTTTGATACGACTGGCGCACTGTTTCTTTACAACTGTACCTCCAAACATACCACGCCAAAAAAATAATAATTAAAAATGCAACTCCATTACCAATAATCAACAACAATTCAGTCGATAGTGCAGCTGACATTTCAGTAACGTGCATGTAAGACTGCAACTCACGGGCTGCACGTTGAAATAAATAATTATAATTTGCTTGAAATGGGTCGCAATGAGCAGCTCCAGAGCTAAATGTTGGCTCATCGTAATGGGATCTTTCATGGATGCTCATATCTAGCATGGCAACAGTTTTACTATTAGTAGCTAAGTTAGAGTATAATCGAGACCCAGAACCATCTTCTAATCGTATCCAAAAACCAATATTATTTGACAATTCTGCAAACCCTTGAGTATACATACCTAAAATATTTGTTGTAAATTTTGAACGAATTAATCCTAAACTGTATGAACTTGATATGGTACTAGTACCAGACATCTCAATGAAAGACGCATAAAGGCTCAATTCATCACGATCCTCCTTTGTTAACTCATAAGCGCAATCGTCGTATTCATAACATTCTATGTACACCTCATTTATTGATTTAACTTGCTCAAGATTTAAATTGTATACAGGTATTGGGTCAATATAATTTTCGTTGTAAATAGCAAATCTAGTAATGTTACTTTTGTAAGGGTTTCTATCAGAAAAACTAATTTGCGGATCATGTGTTGTTGGATTTGTGCTAGCTTCACTATCAGCTATGTATTCATCTATCACTTTTGCCTTAAATAATTCCTCCTTAATCTGAAAAACAGCAGGTTTGCGCCATGTCAATTTAGCATGTACACAACATACCAACAAGAATATCGTACAAAATCGCATATTATTACTACTACGTTTTATTTAATATAGTGCTTTTAGACTATAAGTTCTTAACCCTAATCTTAACCATACCATGCCAAAATCAACTAAAAAAGCGCGGAGAGAAGCAGCTGCAAGAAAGGCACAAACTTGCCCTGGTTGCAAAGAATACTTTAAAAGAAAGTTTGACTATCAAATGCATATGCGTGGATTTAAAAAAAAATGCGCACATTTGATACCAATGCGTCAAAAGAAAAACAACAAAACGTTGAACATAAAAAGGGGAGACAAATGGATTGTTGAAGCATGCAAAGACGGCAAAAACAGAATTTGGATTAATAGCGTAAAAAGACGTTTTAAATTGACACCTGATCATGTCATGACCAAAGCATACATGTATTTTGGTAGCCTTGTATGGGGTTCAGGCAAAGAAGTACAAGTCTACGTACATAGTATGGAGGATGGTTTGGTCGTGCAACCACATGAAATGTACAATAAAATGGAATTTGAAAATTTCTTTGGACTACCACGTAGTTGCAGTGATGCAAGCAAAAAAATAGGATTCGACAAATCCAAATTTGCCGTAAAACTTTTTTATTAATTTAAAGTGTTTTTAGTATATCATACCTTTTTATCTTGTACAACATGTCGAACACCCTTCTTTCTGTCGAAGGCATCATTGGTGCAGGTAAAACCTTTTTTAATGGTTTAATAAGTAAACACACAAGTATACCAGTAATTAACGAACCCATTTGCGATTGGACGGCCGTAAATAAGTCTGGTCAAACATATGATGTACTTGAAGCATTTTATGACGACCCTGCTACTTACGCGTATGATCTCCAAATGGTTATATTGAAGTCATTGGCAAAACAACGCAAAAACGTCAATCATGGTTGTATAGAGCGTAGCATGAAATCAAATCGAATGTTTTCGTTTTTGCAGCATCAAAAAGGCAATATTTCAGACACACAGTACCAAAAATACATGTGCAAATTTGAAGAAGTTTCAAAACAGTTGCCAAAAGTAACTGCAAGAATTTACATTAAAACATCAGTTGATACTGCCATGAAACGCATTCAACAACGAGCAAGGCCTGGTGAAGACCACATTACGCGTGACTATTTAAAACTATTGGAGGCATGTCATGAGTGTTGGTTAATGGAAGCACCAAATGTTTTCGTTGTAGATGGGGAATTAGATTTAACAGATGAAAATAATGTGAAGCATGTTATGTATCAGTTAAACTTATTTTTTAAAAAAAATGCATCAAACGGTGCTCTTGGGACCAATCCACGTGCTCTTGGGACCAATCCACGTGCTCTCGGGACCAATCCACGTGCTCTTGGGACCAATCCACGTGCTCTTGGGACCAATCCACGTACACGTAGTTAATAGGACAGTATTGGCAGGAGTGGATCAATAAGCTCTACACTAACGTCTATCTATTTTTTGTTTCTTTTTTTTATTTTCTCTTGCCTTTCTAGCAGTATCTCTCTCTCTACGTGTTGCAAGGCGTCCGTTCAATCGTTCTATATGACGCTTTTCAAAACTAAATGAACCGCCTGTACCGACAGATTTGCGAACATTTAGGATTGGTTTCCCTTGTTGATCTTTTTTCCACAATGGTAAGCGTAAGTAGTGTCCTTTTTGTACTGTATCATCTACTTGAATAATTTCCTTCATAAACCAACGCCAAGACGGGTCATGACAATACAACAGTTTTGAGGCACCAAACGTTCTTACTAAGAAATCATTGGCTTCCTCCATAAGTTGCCGTCTTGGATATCCTATTTCACCCTCTTTACAAAACATTGTGTAATGTTTTTCAAACCATACTTGTAATATTTTTCGTAATTGAATTTCATCTTCGCGAATTTTATATGGTAAATTGTGTTCTTGCTTCAACAGCCATAATTCACGCATTAAACGTGCTGTATGCATGGCTATGCATGGCATTGGTTTTGGCAATCGCATTAATAATTGCGTTTTATTCATTTTATCAAGGTAATCTAGAACACCAAGGTCTACTACATTCTTGTTTTTTAATTTTACGTTTAAATAACGACTTTTGTAGGAATTTAAGCATCTTGCAAACACAGAATCCGATAATTGTACTTGGCGACCCACAACAAATGATGGTACAGCTTCCTTTTCTGTTTTTTCTACAAATTGTAAAAACAGTTTTGTTTTCGGTGGTAAATCTTTTGGATTTTCCAATAACTTGTCTTTCCATTTCAATTTAGAAAACTCAGCATATGCCTCATACAGTTTTACACTTGGTTCATCGTTAATCGTTTGTTGTAAATTTACTTCTATAAAATGCTTAAATCTAGTATGAATGGTGTTGCTCTGCATTACTAAGGGTTATAACACAAATTTGACGTTATATATATACTTTTCCATTTAATGTCTGTGGAACATCCCGCTTTTAAATGCTGCGTCTAATTTATTAATATCTACAGATAGAAATTCTTTATTTTTTTGTTGTTCTTGTTGCACAATCGGCCCTTGTTGCTGCACAGTTGGTCTAGTTTGAGGATTTCTTCGGCCACGACGTAGAACTTCTTCCACAACAAATACACTGTCTATGGCACATATAATGGTATTAATCCATTGTTTTGCCAAACGCATGCAAAACAATAAATATATAATAATTATACAAAAATCAAGGTGTAGAATCAAGACCGCAATATGCAAACTATTTTGTACGGCTAATAGAATGATTAACAATACACTCAAGGAAAAGATACAGATACATGCAAAGCTGTAAAAGGTATCATTAGGATAATGAAGGTCTTCACCTGTACCAACTTTTAGTTTTATTTGTTCACTAGCTAAGCTGTAAAACAAGCCAGACATGTTGTTTATGTTTGTAACAGCCCTTATAGCATTTTTATTAAAGCTTGTTTTTCGTTTTCATTGTCCGATTGTCCAAAATAATACAATTTTTGTGGTGTTTTGAAAGCAAGAGTAACATTGTCGACACCTTTATGCACACCGTGCTCTTTAAATTTGTATACATGGGTTGCATTATAAAAAATATATTTGGGTGCCTCGTGACAAATCACATAAGCAAACGGTGATGTTTGTTTCGTGCAAAAGTGCTGCTGATTCTTACGTACAAGGTTTGCAATTTTAGGTGAAACTTCAATTGGTACCACAAAACTTTGGACAACATGGAATAAAAACAATAGGTTCAAAATGTAAAGTATATAGTTCATTATTTTCTATATGTAAATAAATATATAAGCAATATATATGCAGAAAAACAAAGCAGAACAAGACACAACAATTGAATCCGTAAAAATAATTGATGAAAGCAACAGCTGCGAAATGCGCACAACGTTTATATGCAACCAAATAGTTGATAGAATAGTATATTATGCGGTTATAATAATTGTATTATATGTCGTATGCATGACTGCTAATTCGATTAGTAGTTTCTTGTTACACACAATGAAATTAGAAGAAAAGGCATTTCTACACAAACACCTGCGACGCAGAAATTCTATATACCTAAATGGAAATTGGTGACTAAGTGTCATGGGATTTGGTTACTTCTTTTGTTTGTTAGCTGTGCTCGTACTATGTTTGGTCATCCCAACATTACCAATACACGAACGACTTATGATGTTAATCTTTGTTTTGTTATTTTTGATAGTATTAATTGCAATTATTATTACAGATCGATGCATTATCGTATATAATGAAAATTCGATAGACGAAACAAAGCGAGCTTCACCTATTCTTATTTTAAACCCTGACCCAAACGATATTACTATTGGACACCCATGCATAGATGCTTTAGAAAACGAACAAAACGGCAAATTGGTGAATACATCAATGAATTGAAAGATTTAGACAATACGTTAGAAGTCATGTGCCATCGAATAGAAGCCGATATTAGGAAAACATCACAAGAACAAAAAATAACAAAGCATACATTGCAACGAAGATTATTATTAAAACGACATTACAAATCTGTTGATCAACGGCGGGTACAAATATTAGGAAGGATATTACAACTGGAAAATTTACACTTGAATGGTATGCAAATTAATGCATTAAAACATGTGTCAAAAGCTCATAAAGAGATTGCTGTAAATCCAGAGGACGTTGAAGAATTGCTTGATAAATTAAGTGTATTTACAGACGATTTTAATGAGATTAGTGAACGGTTGGCTGAAGATCTAACCTTTAATACAGATATTACCGACGAAGAATTAGAAAAAGAATTAAACAGTGAATTAGAATATTCAAGTGTTTTGCAAAGCATATCTGAATTGCCACAAATTAATGTATTACAACATCCTCAAGAAAGGGACGTTCAAAGGTCCGTTTCGACAAAGATTCAACAACAAGTCACCTCAGCAACTGATGCATGAGGCAAAAGCAAAAGATGTTGATGAATTGAGGTTTTTCGCGGAAGATGTTAGCTTAAAAAATACAAAAATTTATCATTTATTGACAGCAAAAGCTTTAGAACAATTAATAACTTACAACACACAGCATGGGATACCTAACCACTATTACGAATTGATGGGCAGTTCAGATTGCAGGTATCACAATGAAGACAAATTAGGATGCACAAATATGTTAAAAACATTTGGTTCTCGTCTTTACTTGGACGTTGAGTTTCCAACAGGGGCTGATTTCACCGACTACAACGTAAGCCAAATGAATCCTTTGCATATCGGAGCTAACATTGCAAAAGATATCCATACATTTTTAGAAACACGATTGACATGCAAATGTAACATCATTGTCTTAAAGTCGCATCGATCGACTAAATACTCATGGCATATGATATGCAAAACCTTCATTGATGATACAGAATATTTGTTTAAAGATTCGTTAGCAGTTCTTCACATGATGAATTTATGGTTCGAAAATACAAATTTAGAGAAATATAACTATTACGAAAATGACATTGAAAAAAATGCGATAGATATATCAGTATACAGTACTCACAAATGCTACCGTACCATACATTCCAGTAAATTTCAAAAACGTATACCACTAGTGTTTGCCACTTACTATCCCATTATTAAACACACCATACCACCATCCTTTGAGGATACTTTATGTATGCAATTATTGAAAGGACGAAAATTGCATGATATTGAACCAATCGAATCATCTACAAAGCTTAGATCACACTGTCATAAAAAAAGAGGCCGCCAACGCCAACAATCCAACACGAAAACTGGAGTAAAAAAATACACATTGAAAACAAATACAACAGAGCAGCTGAAATGTTTTTCTCCAATTGGGACATGTGGCAAGACATGAAACATTTTATTCATCAGAAATGGCCATTAGCAGAATTTCAAAAGTGTTCCTACAAAAGCATTGAATTAATCTATTTGCCACTGGACAGGGTTTTTGATTGCCCACGCAAGCGCGGATCTGGGCCAAACGGTGCACATAAATCAAACCACTCTTGTTTATGGATCAACCCAAAACTTGGACTTGTTGACTGGAGGTGCCACGACCTGCAATGCCAAAGAGAAAACGTTCACAAAACTATTCATTTTCCATACGATTTGCAAAATAAATTAAAAATTATTTACACACATCGATTTCCGGTTACATTATGAGTCCGTACCTTTGGTTTCTTTTTTGGTTGCATCTCTCGTTTCTAATATTCGGTTGTATTCCAAGGCATCGTAGAAGGAATTGCCGTATTTCGGATAGTAGAGAGACTTGCCGTGATTACCATATTTTACATGCGGATCATTAGGATTACTTAACATACCAAATTGGCGAGTTAGCTTTTGAGGTTGTAAAGCAGATACAATAGAACGAAGCATTTTATAAAAAACGATATCTTTATATATATTACATATTTCAAAATTTTAAACTTTCTAGCTTGTTGTTCATGTCGTCAAGCCACCTCTGCCAGTCTTCATTATCATTGTCGTCATTATCATCGTCTTCGGGGTCAAAATTTGAGTCATCTATATATCCCTCTTCCTCTCTGTAATCTTTGTACAAGTCTTCGCCTTGGTTATCTTCAGTAGCGATCATTAATTCTTCATCTTCATCTTCATCAGATGATACGTCCTCTGGGTTAATTTTGCTATTATTGTTATTATTGTTGTTATTGTTATTATTGTTGTTATTATTCTGTCTTTCCAAGCGCCTTCTTTGGGCATTATGATTACGATAAAGCGTCTTACTGCCTTCAGCAGGTCGTTTCTTCTTATTATCATCTTGTTGTGTACTATTTTCTTCCTGGTCACTTTCCTGTTGTCTGTTGGCAAACACATCTTCATTAACAAATGGAGCCTCCTTATAACCATCCATAAATTCTCTCACATCTATACTACCATCAGAGCCTTCTTCGCTGCTATCAGAGTCGCTGATATCAGAACCACTTTTTGTTATCGTTGATACTGATACATTATCTTCTTCGTTGTTGTTGTTGTTATTATTATTGTCGTTATTGTTGTTACCAAGTTTCAACTTGTCTCTCATGTCTGCTTGAATTTTCAAGAATTCAGAAGTTCGTTGTCGTTGTATCGCGTCAACTTTCGTTATTCCACCCAAACTGCTAAATTGTTGTTTAAAAAACTTTTTAGCATTTTTAGGATTTTTTTCCACTATAGGAAAAAAATTTTCTAAATTCATATTGTCTGGTTTTAAAGCCAAATACTTTATGACAGTCTCCCAAGGTATTTTCTTTGCATATCCTCGTAGTCTTCCACGTTTATCTTTTGTATTTAAATTATTTAGTGATTTTGCTGCTGCCGCCATGTTTATTAATCTATCCTTATCAACATCATTTAATTTCCCCTCCCTCAACCATTTACTTATTTCATCTACTACAACCTTGACATAAGGAGCGTTGGCAAGTGCTTGTCTAAACTTTTTTGTTGGGCTTTTATTCTTACTCCAATTTCTTGGATTACGTAAAAACTCCTCTCCGCCGTTTATTTCATTTTTATGTATATCCACAAATATTTTTATTTGGAACCACGGGATCTTACCATTTGTCAAGTAACCTTCTTTTTTCACTCTGTCAACTGCAATCATACCTGATTTAATAATTTGATATATGCTCCATGTTTCTGATGATGAGGTTTGCATTTTTTTTATTATTACAAGTCTATATTATACCATTATTTTACTTTTTCCACTAAATCAATACGGGTTGTCTCTGACGTATTTACTTTGGCATAACCTGCTGGGGTTCCGTTGATATTATAAATAATACCTTCTTTTTGGTCGCAATCTTTTTTTGCCGTGCCACAAAAACGAGAAAACAATCTCATTTCGTGCAGTACACCTTCTTTTTTAATACCTGTGCTAATGCTAAACGCCAAGAAGTAAAAGTACAAAAACCATCGTTTTAATCCATTCCCTTCCTCTGTGCTTGTCTTGTCTTCTTTCATGAAATAAAATAAAGCAGCCAAGAAAATAAATACAGTAAACGATACCAAATCTTCAATATGGTACTTGTCTGCTTTTTGAATCAATACAATGAAATGAATCATTCCAATTACCGCCAACACCAATGAATCGATTGCTAAATTAACCGCCAACAGACTTGCAAACACCAAAATAGGTACAAAAATTGCCACCGTATTTGCCTCTAAACTAACATAAGCTATTAAGTGCAACAAACCATACAATGTAAAATATTTATCCAAATTGGAAAAATCTGCATTTTCGTAGCTAGAAATGCACTCATTTTCAATGTTACATGAATCTGCTATCAAATGAATAGCTAATGTGGTAATAATTAATGATAAAAATTCATATTTACCATGAACGTAACTTTCGTAAATTGGAACTAATACAATTGCATAACTCAGAAAAATAATAACATTTTCCGCATCTTCGTTTATCAGTGGGTACAAGTTTAACGCAAAGAGTGCTACTACGTACAATAAAATTATTATATCAAATCCTTTCATATTATACTTCTGTTAAGAATGAGTTATATACTCTATATCACTTCTACCGCATCTATAACATCTCTACTGTACATTGCCTCTTGCACAGCGTATTCCGTCGTTTCCAATGCTTCTGGTACTGGATAAATAATTACTACATTCATCCGACGACGCTTCCTAATACGCTCTCTCGTCTTCTTCCACATTTCCATTGGCATTAATTTATATGATTCTACACACTCACCTAAACCTATACAACATCTTATCATAACTCTTATACAAACAAAGAAATATACCAAACAAATCACTGTTACCATAAACATTAAAATAAACCTTAAACCATTATGCATCTAAAAGCACTTGTCCTCATAATTTTTTTTTCTTTTTCTTTTTTTTCTTTTCTGGTATGTTTGGTCCCCACACGTCCCAATCGTCTTTTTGTAATATGGAAATTAACTCATCAGTTTCTTCTTCAACCCATTTATCGAATTCTTCATGGCTAAAATTTACATCAAGTATTGTGTTAGCACTCATAATTGACGGTCTGTGTAAATTAAGGTTATAATTAGGGTTCGTCTGTCTAAAAGCACTTATGATATTATACAAGGTGGACCAAAAGCAGTTACCTATTTCTTCCGCACAGGACATTTATCAACACTTCATCATGGTCTAATTATAATCACAAAAATATTGACCTTAAATACACATACAAGTGATTTTAGAGCATGCTGCTACTCTATGCTATTTTCTTCTTTGTTATGCTAGCTTGCTTTTTGTTTCGAATAGAAGAGCACAAACCGATATTCCCATAAAATGAATAAATAAATAAAATAAATAAAATAAACAAATAAAATAAATAAATAACTAATATATATTTAGTAGAAACATATATTATTTATTACAATATAACTAAAAAACTAGAAATATCTCTAATACACATGTATACCTTTTCTTAAACACTACAATCAGCTAAATATGGTAAAAGCATTATTATGCAAAATGTATGATAGCGAAAAAAGTAATTTGAAATATATTTGGTGTAATGTATACAATGTCAAATTGCCAAACGGTCATGAAATACAGCTCAAGTTAGCAAAAGAAAAAGCTCCTTTTGCAAAATCAGCAGGGTGGGGGCTTCAAGCTGTAACAGACATACCAAACAAAACAATTATTGGTAGATTTAGAATACAACAACGTTTGGTTGATGTACCTGTAATCGGCACATATTGTTTTAAAAGTGGAAAAAAATATAGTGTATCACACCCAGAGTCGTTAATGAATAAAATTAACACCATTGTAGACAATGACCATAAAAGTAAATTTAATTGTAGAATAACTAATGGTCATAGTGTTCAAACAACCAAACGTGTTAATGCTGGGGATATGTTGTACGCCCCATATGGTGTAAAACAGCATTATTACGATATGCAATATATGATATGCTCCGCAAAAATACAGAAGGATAAAAGACTTCGTGTAGGTAGTATAAAAGCAAACCACGAAAACGATAATTGCTGTAATAGGTGCCCGTTGGCAGTAAGTAAAGGTAGAATGCTATATCCTTGTGATATGTGCACACATGCCTTTTGTAAAGCTTGTTTAAGTGCGAAAGAAAAATACATCGAAGAAAAATATGAATATTTCTTTTGTAAATCATGCTTAGAAATGCCGAAAACGCATGTAAAATATAGAAATAGGTTTAAGAAAGCAACGCCTGTGCCCTACAACGCTTCCTTTAAAGACAAAGAGGAAAGATGGCTTTCTCGTGCCACAAAAGAAAGATATTGTACAACCTTTGAAGGTAGCTTTGATTTAGCATTAACATGGAAATGCGATAAACAAAATGTTATAAACTTGTTTAAAAAAGCTGATTTATCCAATGTAGAATTTTTAAATTTTAAAGGGTCAGATGAAAATTCACAGACTCCGTGGGATGTGAATGTCGTTGAAGCGTTAATCAGCATGTTGGAGAGACATAAATCGCGCGTGTATGGTATTAATTTGGGTGAAATTTATTTCACAGAAAAAGCGTTGGTGTATTTGCATCAACAATTAAAACGCACATGGATTGGTTGGATATTTATTGAAAGGGATTACAATGAGCTACCGAAAGGTTGTTTCCGCTACACCAATTCCAAGTCAAACCTAGCATCCAATCGCAAAGAGAAGCCCCAATGGTACAAAAACGGCACAATTGCTCCTTGGTACGATCGAGACAACGTATTATTGTATCATGATGAAACAATGACAAAGTGCTTTTTTAGTAGCCTTAACTCACGTCGTTTTGGGAAATAAAAATATCTTACTTACTTACTTATTAGACTACGATTAAGTCCTATATCAGCTTTATAAATATAAGCGGAGCTAGCTCAAAATTTTACACGTAGTCCACTAAAAATGAATTAATAACCACTAAGAAATATAAGAAATATAAGAAATATGTAGATAGAAATTACAACCAATAACATCCAATAACAAACAAAACATAGCATATTTCGCTCTAATAAAGACAAGATAAATCTGACGTAAAAAATAAACGAAGCGAGCATTACATAGTAGGTGAGCAACATTTTTAAAACGCAAAAATTACTACCATTACAATAATTTACGAAAATCACAGCCACAGAAAAGTTGACTGACATACTATGGCATCTTTATCGAACGACCACTCATCAGGTTTCTTAGGAACACTGCTGAATTCCATCATTTTTAACAAGGAACAATTAAAACAAATGAATAAGGAACAATTAATTGAGTACTGTCTTAATATGACACTCTTGTGGAAAACTGCAGGTGAAAAAGAGGTGAAAAACTACAAAGAAATAAAGAAACTACAACGAATAATTGAAGCAGATGTTGACGTTGCCCTTAAGCTACAATTTCTCCAGTTGAAAGAGCGCCAGAGACAATTGGAAAATCAGAATACCCGATTGAGACAGAAATTGGCGAGAATTCATGAGGACAGTGGTGAAATTATTGAATAGACATAACAGTTCTAGAACGTGCGTACGATAAAAAATAATTCTTTTAAATCAGGTATATATTAAATTAGCGTACATCATTAACACCAAAAACTCAATACTAAAACCATACTATGCAAAT
>MDTG01226091.1_pt1 | contig 25260 bp, 20 predicted proteins | sample 811421 | NCBI WGS metagenome assembly MDTG01 (sample SAMN05326645, study PRJNA326480) | marine metagenome | isolation source: seawater | place: Pacific Ocean: South East | collected 2011 | reverse complement strand
TGTTAGGTTTTATAATTAATAAATTATTCAATAAAGAAATTAGAACCGAAAAAGGTTATTTAGCCTGTATCATTGGAGGATTTATTTTAAAATACGTTTTAATAACCCTTTTAAAAGGTTAACGCACCTGGCAACAGAACGCCCCTTTATAAATGTTTAATAAATTTACAAAAATAATAAAAATATTTAATTTTTTAAGTAAAATAATCAAAAATCCAAATCATTATTTTGAGATAGCAAAAAGTCAAAATAATGATGAGGAAAGCAAGTATCTAAATTCTATAAAAGGTCATTTTCAAAATAAATCATTTTTAGAAATTGGTTTTCACTATTATTCTTTTAACTGTTTAAGTTTAATGAATGATAACTTTAAAGGTGTATTAATTGATGCTGGAAAATTATCTAATATATTTATTATGAAATTTATTGGACTAATTTTAAAAAAAAAATTATCTGTAAGAAATATTTTTATAGATACTGATAATATTAAAAAAATTATTTATAAAAAAAAATTTGGTTTAATATCAATCGATATTGATGGAAATGATTATTGGATACTTAAAGAAATATTAAAAAATAAGAACTATCCTGAAATGTTTATTTTAGAGTATAATCCATCCTTTTTAGATAAATCTATAACAACTGTTTATGAAAAAAATTTTGATAGAAATAAAAGTAATAGGTCATCACTTTATCATGGGGCCTCTTTACGTGCATTTTATAAACTATTAAAACAACATAATTATTATCTTGTTAAAGTAATAGGTGGCGTAAATGCATTTTTTGTTAATTCAGAATTTTTAAATAATTCAAAATTAAAAAACTATGAACCATTGGATATTTATGAAGAAGGTTATTTAAGAAATAAATGGTCAAACTCGACCGCAGCTCAACAATTTGATGAGATTAAACATCTTCCATTTATTGAAGTCTAAACAATAAATTTTGTTAAGTCAGGTTTAAAATAATTTGGACCTTTCATCACTTTTCCACTTTGATTATATATTGGTTGGCCGTCCTCACCTAACTTGCTCATATTGGAGTTTTGAACTTCATCAAAACATTTATCTAAATTAATTCCAAATGCATGGCCTGCTCCATAAGTAACATAAAGAATGTCTGTTAAAGCATCAGCAACCTCTAATAAGTTTTTATCTTTCATTGCTTGTATTAGTTCTTTTAATTCCTCGCTGATAAGATCTATCCTTAATTTATTGATTTTATCAGAACTGAATGAAGGTTTTGTTTTAACTTCCTGGCCAAAAGTTTTCATGAATGTTCCTACTTTATCAAAATTTGTCATTTTGCTCCTGTTAGTTTATGAAAAAATAATATATAATAAGAACATATTCTTTAAAATATTATTCATGAAATTAAGAAAAGAATTCGATAGTATTGGTAAAATTAATGTACCTAATGATAAATATTGGGGTGCCTCCACCCAAAGATCAAAAAAATATTTTGATATTGGAGAATTTTTAGTAAGACCAATTCTAATTAAATCTATTGCTATCATTAAAAAAGCAGCAGCAATAACTCATGAAAAAGAAAAGCAAATTAATCCACGTATTTCAAAAGCAATAATAAAAGCGTCAAATGAGATAATATTAGGGAAGCTTGATGGGCACTTTCCCTTAAAAGTTTGGCAAACAGGTTCGGGTACACAAACAAATATGAATGTTAATGAAGTCATTGCAAATAGAGCAATAGAAATTTTAGGTGGGAAAAAAGGAACGAAAAAACCAGTTCACCCTAATGATCATGTAAATAAATCTCAATCAACTAATGATGTGTTCCCTACTGCTATGCATATTGCAATTGCTATAGAAACTAAAAATAAATTATTACCATCGCTTGAATTGTTAAATAAAGAATTAAAAAAAAAAGTATCTAAATTTAAAAAGATAGTTAAAGTTGGAAGAACTCATTTGCAAGATGCAACACCATTATCTTTAGGTCAGGAATTTTCAGGTTATCAATCTCAATTAGAAGATTGCATTTTTAGAATTAGGATTGCCCTAAAGGAGATTTATTTATTAGCCCAAGGAGGTACAGCTGTAGGAACAGGTATTAATAGTAAAAAAGGCTTTGATAAAAAAATTATTAAAGAAATTAAAAAATTAACAAAACTTCCTTTTAAACCTTCAAAAAATAAGTTTGCATCCTTAGCTGCTCATGATCAAATTGTAAATTTTTCAGGTACATTAAATACTACTGCTGTCTGTTTGATGAAAATTGCAAATGATATTAGATTTTTGGGCTCAGGTCCAAGAGCCGGTTATGGTGAACTTATTTTACCAGCTAATGAACCAGGTTCGTCAATTATGCCAGGAAAAATTAATCCAACACAATCAGAAGCAGTAACGATGGTGTGTGTAAAGGTAATTGGTAATCACAATGGTATAACCATGGCAGGTTCTCATGGACATTTTGAATTAAATGTTTTTAAACCTCTTATTGCCCATAATATTTTACAATCTTTAGACCTCTTAGCTGACAGCTCAAAAAATTTTGCTTTGTATTGCGTCAGAGGATTAAAGGCAGACAAAAAGAAAATAAAATATTATTTAGATAATTCATTAATGTTAATCACAGCCTTAGCACCAAAAATTGGTTATGATAATGCAGCTAAAATAGCAAAGTCAGCCTTAAAAAATAATACAACTTTAAAAGTTGAAGCATTAAAGTCAGGATTAATTAACGAAAAAGAATATAATAAAATTGTTGATCCAAAAAAAATGATTTATCCCAACTCTGAATGAACAATTAATATTTCATTCAAAAAATTTCTAAAACTATTTATATTAAAATAATTAAATTTTTTATCTATATTATTATCAACTACTTCATCGACTTTTTCTGAATTGACTCTTTTTCCGTTTAAATCGTAAAAAATTATTCTATTAACATAAAAACTACCATTTAAGGTATCAAAGATAAAACTAAAATCAATATGTTTAAATTTTTTTCTATTTTTTTTTGAAACTAAAAATTTTTTATAAAATAAGTCAAATCGTTCAACATTTAATTTTACTTTTGACTCGAAAAAAATTTTACCATCCCTTTTAACAAAATTTGAATTGAATATTTTTAAGGATCCAATTTTTTCTCCAGATATAACGGTTCCATCAAGGTTTAAATTTCCCTCATCAAAATTTAAAACAACATTAATATTATCAAAAATTTTACTTTTCAGAACTTTATCTGAAGATATATAAAACCTTCCATTAAAATTTTCATTCTTAAAAAAATTAGAACTTATAATTTCATCAAGCCAAAAACTTTTTTTAAGGAAATAATTTAAATCAAATTGTTTTGCTTTTATTTTTGTTTCAAGAAAGAATGGCTTTAGATCTATCTTACCTTTGTATGTTACAGGAGTATTTTTTATAATTGAATTCGTTGAGTAAAACTCAATATGATTTTTAAATAATTCAGATGAAAATTTCAATTTACTATTTAAAATATTTATTATTGTCTCATGAGAATATTTATTATCTTTAACAACACTTTTATTTTCTAGATCAAAAAAAATTTTTTTTAAATTAATTTTTAATATTTTTGAGTCATTCTCAAAATCTTTTTCCCAAGTAATCCTAGTTGGAATTTTAAAAATCTCTCCTTCAGAGATTATTGAATTTTTGTCCTCACTTTTTAAAAGTTTAATTATAGATTTTTTAATAGAATAAATAAACACAGTATTATTTTTTCTATCATTATAAAATATCTTACTATTTAGTATTTTTATATCTTTATTAATAAATATTTTATTAAAGTATTTTTGAGCATATGATAAGTCATCCTTCTTTAAAAAAAAATTTGCTTTATGGATATTAATTTTGCTAATTTTAATAATATTTTTATCAAATAATTTATTCTGTTTTATATAAACTTTAAGTTCTTTAATTTGCCCTATTTCGTTATTTACTTGAGATTTAATATTAAATAATTTTGCATCCCGAATTACAAAATGAGGCTTAGGTAATATTCTATATGAAATATCTGAGGATAAGCTTAAATTTAAATCAAAATCTGAGCTTATCTCTTTACTGAGGACTTTTTGAACCCTTCCAGTATCATATAAACTTGGTATTGATAAATATAAAAGGTAAAGAAATACTAGTGTAGAGATTGAAAAAATAACTATTTTTAAATTTACCTTAAAATTTAAATTAAATTTTTTCATTATTCTGAACATGATTTATAGTTATAATTTATAAATGGTAAACTTTGATTATTTAAAAAATTTGAATTCTGCACAAAAAGAGGCGGTAATCAATACCGAAGGTCCAATTTTAGTAGTGGCAGGTGCAGGATCTGGTAAAACCAAAGTTTTAACCTCGAGAGTAGCGCATCTTATTAAAAATAAAAAAGCATTCCCAAATCAGATTTTATCAGTAACTTTCACTAACAAAGCAGCAAAGGAAATGCGGGATAGAATAATTAAAATGTTAAATTCAAAAGCAATTGGATTAACATGGCTTGGAACTTTTCATTCTATATGTGCAAAGCTACTTAGAAAGCATGCTAAAGCTGCTGGTCTAAATTCTAATTTTACAATTTTAGATGCTGATGATCAAAATAGGTTAATGAAAAATATTTGTAAGGCTGAAAATATAGATATTAAAAAACTATCCCCTAAAATTATTTTATCAATAATTGATAAATGGAAAAATAATGGATGGTACCCTGAAAATGTAATCATAAATAGAAAAGATATTTATGAAAAAACTATTTTGCCTATCTATAATATTTATCAAAAAAAGCTAATTGATTTAAATGCCTGTGATTTTGGTGATTTGATTTTACACTGTGTAAAAATTTTAGAAAATAATAATGAAATACGTGAGATGTATTCAAATAACTTTAAATATATTTTAGTCGACGAATATCAGGATACAAATTTTATCCAAAGTAAATGGTTAAATATTTTAGCTCAAAAAAACAAAAATATATGTTGTGTTGGAGATGATGACCAATCAATTTACAGTTGGAGAGGCGCAGAGATAAAAAATTTTTTGGAATTTGATAAAGTATACAAAAATACAAAAATTATAAGACTTGAAGAAAATTACAGATCCACACAAAATATACTAAATGTTGCTTCAGATTTAATATCAAATAATCAAAACCGAGTTGGCAAAGTTCTTAAAACTAATTCATCTGAGGGGAATTTGGTTAAATTAAGCTGTTATAGAAATGGAAAAGAGGAAGCTGTTGGATTAAGTGATGAAGTAGAAAAAAATCTAAAAAAAAAATATTCACTAAATAATATTGCAATATTGGTGAGAGCAATATTTCAAACAAGAGAATTTGAGGAAAGATTTTTAAAAATTGGTCTACCCTATAGAATAATTGGAGGTATTAAGTTTTATGAAAGAGCTGAAATCAAAGATTGTGTTGCTTATTTAAGATTGGTCTATCAGGATAGAGATGATCTTGCTTTCGAACGTATTGTAAATAACCCTAAAAGAGCAATTGGTGAAAGTACAATGAAACAAATACATGAACATTCAAAAAAAATTCTTTAAGTCTTATGATTGCTTCAAAAAAATTGTTAGAAAATAATAAGATAAAACCAAAAGCTAAAATTGGGTTAAATTCATTCATAAATTTCGTTAATAAATGGAAGGATGACCTAATAATAAAAAAATATAACCATGTAAAACTTTTACAAATTATACTAGACGAGTCTGGTTACTCTGCAATGTTGAAAAATAAAAAAGACCTAGAAAATGAGAATAGGCTTGAAAATATAAAAGAATTGTTAAGTGCAATGAAAGAATTTGATAATCTAGAGAGTTTTCTAGAACATGTTTCATTAGCTACATCTATAGATCAAGATTGGGACGGACAAAAAATAAATTTGATGACAATGCATGCCTCAAAAGGATTAGAATTTGATGTAGTTTTTCTTCCTGGATGGGAGGAGGGGCTGTTTCCTCATCAAAAATCAATTGAGGAAAAAGGTGAAAAAGGATTAGAGGAAGAAAGAAGACTAGCTTATGTTGGTATTACAAGAGCAAAAAAAGACGTTTATGTATCTTTTTCTATGAATAGATTTTACCAAGGAGACTGGATCGACAGTATGGCATCAAGATTTGTGGAAGAGTTACCCACAGAATTCTTAGAAAAAAATATTTCTTATGACGAAAGTGAAATCCAAGACAATGATTTTGAATTTAATCAAGACTTTGATGTAGAAAATGAAAAAAGAAGCCCTGGTTGGATAAGATATCAAAAAAGACTTAAATGATTAATAAGTATATCAAAAAATTAAAAAGTGAATTTTCACTTTATAAAATAGATGGCTATATAATACCAAAAAATGACAATTTTTTTTCTGAAAATGTTAAGATTGACAGATTAAGATCAATTTCAAATTTTAGTGGCTCAGCAGGATTTGCAATTATTTTAAGAAGTAAAAATCTTCTTTTTGTAGATGGCAGATACACAATACAGGCTAAAAAACAGGCTGGAAAACAATTCAGAATATATGAAATACCTGCTTTTTTACCAAAAAATATTTTAAAAAATAAAATATTAGGCTTTGATTCTGATATGTTTACAAAACTTCAACTCAATTATTTTTTTGGTAATAATTTATCTCTAAAACCAATCAAAAAAAATTTAATTGATAAAATTTTTAATTTTAAATCCTCAAAGAAAAAAGAGTTTTACTCGATACCTAACTTTGCCTCTGGAAAAAGTCACCTTTCAAAAATCTCTGAGGTTTCAAAAGTAATTAAAAGAAATAAATCGGATTATCTGTATATTTCTGCTCCAGAAAATGTAGCTTGGCTTTTAAATATAAGAGGTTCAGATGTGCCCTTTTCTCCATTACCAAACTGTAACTGTATAATCACACGAGACAAAAAAGTATACTTAATTGTTGAAAGAAATAGAGTTAATAAATTAATTAGCGAAAAAAAATTAAAGGAAAATCAAATTATTGAGCCGAAAAAATTAAATGACTTTCTTTATTCTTTATCCGGAAGAAAGTTTATTATTGATTCAAAAACCTGCTCTGTTTTTAAAGAAAAATTAGTTTCTAAAAAGTTTGATATTAAAAGCTATAGCGATCCTTGTTACCTATTAAAAGCACTTAAAAACTCTGTAGAAATAAATAATATGGTTAAATCTCATGTAGAGGATGGAGTTGCTTTAACTAAATTTTTATACTGGATAAAAAATAAAAAACCCAAAAACCTTACCGAAATCAAAGCTGAAAAAAAATTAGAAAGTTTTAGAAAAAAGAATAAGAATTATTTATATCCAAGTTTTAATACAATTGCCGGCACTGGCTCTAACGGTGCAATAATTCATTACAGGGCTTCAAAAAAATCTAATAAAATTATAAAAAAAAGTGATATTTTTTTATGTGATTCTGGTGGACAGTATAAATACGGCACTACAGACGTTACAAGAACGATATGTTTTATATCCCAACCAAAAAAAATTAAAAAAATTTTTACTTTGGTTTTGAAAGGACATATAGCTGTTGTTTCAAGTAATATTTCAAAAGTAAATTCTGGAAAAAAATTAGATTTTTTTGCAAGAAAGTATTTAAAGAGATTTAATCTAGATTACAAACATGGCACTGGTCATGGTGTTGGATGCTTTCTCAATGTCCATGAGGGACCTCAATCAATTTCTAGGTTTAATAATATTAAATTTCAAAGAGGAATGATTTTAAGCAATGAACCTGGATATTATGAAGAGGGTAAATTTGGAATAAGAATTGAAAATTTAATATATATAAAACAAAATAAAAAAAAGTTATTTTTTGAAAATTTAACACTCGCTCCTATTGATAAAGATCTCATCGACTATAATTTGCTTACAACAAAAGAAAAAGATTATCTTTTAGATTACCACTTAAATGTATATTCAAAATTATCTAAATATTTAAACGTAAACGAAAAAAAATGGTTAATTAAAAATCTTTGATATTTATCATATCTAAAAATTCTTTTTGAGTTATTACTTGAACTTTCAAGTTTTTTGCTTCAATAATCTTTCTATTAGTTGGTTTTTCACCTCTTATTAAAAAGTCCAATTTTTTACTTACATTACTAATTATTTTTCCCGAATTTTTTTCAACTATAGATTTTGCTTCTGCTCTACTGATACCATTGAGTTTACCTGTAAACATAAAAGTCTTATTTTTAAGTAAACCATTTTCATTACTATATTTTTCCGAAATTATGTTTAATTTTTTTTTTAGCTGTTCTAGGACAAATACATTTTTTTTGTTTGAAAAAAAACCCTGTATTGATCTTATTTGCGTATCTCCTATACCATCGATATTTAATAGGTCACTAAAATTATTAGTTTTTGCTAAGTTAAAGAAATTTTCTGATTTTTTAAAATGCTTAGATAATAATTTTGCATTCTCTAAGCCAATATGTCTGATTCCTACTGAGTAAATAAATCTTGATAAGGTGATAGTTTTTTTTGATTCTATTGAATATTTCAAATTAGCTGCAGATAATTCTCCCCAACCATCAAGATCCTGTATTTTTATATAATCAAGATTAAAAATATCATGTGGAAATCTAATCAGTTTGAGTTCCCAAAATTTTTCGACAATTTTTTTTCCTAATCCGTCAAAATTAAATGCTTCTTTTGACGCAAAATGTTTTATTTTTTCAATAGCTATTTTTTCACAATCATACCCATCATTTTTACACCTTCTAACTGCATCATATTTTTTTGTAGTCTTATTAAATTCCTTAATTGTATCTGAGCCACAAGATGGGCAATTTTTTGGAAAGATAAATTTTTTAGAATTCTTACCTCTCTTATTTTTATCAACTGAAACAACATGAGGTATTACGTCCCCTGCTCTCTCTACTGTCACTGTGTCGCCTACTCTAATATCCTTCCTATCAATTTCGTCCTCATTATGTAAAGAAGCATTAGAAACAGACACCCCTCCGATATTGACTGGTTTAATTTTAGCAACTGGAGTAAGAGCTCCAGTTCTACCCACCTGAATCTCTATCTTTATAATTTCTGAAATAGATTTATTTGAGGAAAACTTATGAGCAATAGCCCATCTTGGTGCATTAGCAGCAAAACCTAATCTTTTTTGGAGATTTAAATCATTTATCTTATAGACTATTCCGTCAATATCAAAATTTATGTCCCCTCTAATTTCTTCAATTTTTTTGTAATTTTTAATTAAATTATCAATGCCTGTTATAGTCCTGTTTAAGTTATTTATTTTAAACCCCCATTTACTGACAGCTTTAAGAAAATTGTCTTGCTTATCTATATTATAGTTTTTTGAGTAACCAAATGTATATGCAATAAATCTTAAGGGAATTTTTTTTGTTTCCGCGGGGTTTTTTTGCCTTAATGATCCCGAGGCTGCATTTCTAGGATTTGCAAATTTATCTTTAATTTTATTAAAATCCGAATTGTTAATAAACACTTCCCCTCTTATATCAATTTCATCTGGATAATCTTCACCAGATAATTTTTTTGGTATTTCATTAATTGTTCGAAGGTTTTCTGTAATATCCTCTCCTTGTATTCCATCACCACGTGAAAGCCCTTGGATCAATTTTCCATTTTTATAATAAAGCGATGCTGAAATTCCATCTATTTTTGGTTCAGCGCTATATTCTATGATAGAATTGTTTTTTAGGCTTAAAAAATTAATAATTTTTTTTTCAAAATTAATTAAGTCATCTTTATCAAAAGCATTATTTAAAGAGAGCATTGGCTGTTTATGATTAACTTTTTTAAAATTTTTTGAAGGTTGATAACCTACTGCGAGAGAAGGAGATTTTTTATTTTTTAAGTAATTATGTTTTTTTTCAAGATCAAGAATTTTTTTTTTTAATTTGTCATATACACCATCATTTACTAGTGGTTTGCTGTCGGCATAATATGCTTTATTATATTTTTGAATTAACTTTATATTTTTTAAATAGCTATCTTTTATTTTTTCTTTTTCTTTTTTGATCATCGAAAAATTTTCTTAAATCTATCAAATACCGACTTTTTTTCTTTTTTAATTTGTTTAACGGTTTTATATTTTTTATTAAATATTTTATAACTCTGTTCATACCACTCACTTGATTGATAATTATATCCTAATACACTTGCATATTTTTCAGCCTCATCTACCAAACCAATTTTGTAATATGTTTCAACTAATCTATGCAAAGCTTCCTCAACATAAATAGTTGTATCATAATCTGTTAAAACAGTTTTAAATCTATTGATCGCTGCAACCCATTTTTTTCTTTTTAAATAATATTTACCTAAATAAATTTCTTTTGAAGCTAAAATATCCTCTATTAAACCGATTTTATATATTGCATCTTGAGCAAAATCTGTTTCTGGATAATTTTTAACAATGTATTCAAATGTTTTTTTTGATAATAATAATGGCTCAAGATCTTTTTTTTCATCAATAATATTTTCATAATAATTCATCGCTAATAAAAAATATGCATAATCCATATTTTTATGATTTGGATATTTTGAGATAAATCTTTCTAATTCAAAAATAGATCTTTCATAATAATTTTGTGAATAAAAAGCATAAGCTGACATTAGTATTGCTTTTGATGCCCATACAGATTGTGGATAGAGTAATTCGGCCTCATTAAATTTTCTAGATGCGTAAATAACATCACCTTTTTCTAATTCTTCAATCCCTTCTTTATATGCTTCTATCATTTGAGACTCTAAATCTTTTTCTGTCAAGATTGATACTCTTTCATCTTCTTTGGAAGAGCATGAAAATAGAAAAAGTAAAATTAATAGATATTTTAAGAATTGAATCATTTAGAATTTTTAACAGATTATTTTAAAAATTCGAAACAGTTTTAAGCGATCGATTTGAGCGCAGTTTTATTGATTAACGAATGAGGTAGGTTTTTCTCTTTTAGTTCAAAAATCGAAAAATTCTTGGTATTAGAAAAAACTTTTCTTAAAAGTTCATTTGTAAGTTTGTGGCCTCCCTGAGAACATTGTATTTTACCCACAACTTTATGACCAGATAAATATACATCTCCAATACAATCTAGAATTTTATGATTTACAAATTCTTTATCATTTCTCAAACCACCTTCATTTAATATTTCTTTACCTTTTACAACGATTGCATTTTCTAGTGAACCACCTTTTGCGAAATTCATTTCTTTTAGTTTTGCTATATCTTCATATAAACAAAATGTTCTTGAATTATAAATATTTTCTAGATCGTTTTCATAAACATTTATTGAATTTCTTTGTGTACCAATTTTTGGATTATCAAATTTAATTTCAAAATCTATTTGTAGTGATGCGCTAGAAGGCTCAATCTTAATTGTTTTATTATTATCTTTTATCTCAATTTTATTTAATATTTTAATTATTTTAATTGGAGTGTCGCTTAATTTAAGTCCAACTTTATCTATAGCTTCTACAAAAAATTTTGAAGAACCGTCTTTAATAGGAACTTCATCCTGATCTATCTCAATAATTGCATTATCCACACCTTTTCCATAAAGTGCAGCCATCAGGTGTTCTATTGTAGAAACACTAATACCGTACTCATTAGAGATAGTTGTACAAAGTTTTGCATCAGTTACATTTTGAAAAGTTGCATTTATCAGATTTTTTGATTTTAAATCAGTTCTTTTAAAAGTTATACCCGAATTAGGTGGTGATGGTAATATTTTTACTTTTGCGTGCTTACCCTTGTGCAGAGTCACACCCTCAAAAGAAATTACATTATTAATTGTTTTTTGATTTAAAATTGACATCAGGGACTTATAGATATCCACTCCAAAAAGTTAAATACAACAAATGTTACAATAAAATACAGCTATGAAAAAATATGGAATATTCTCTCAAAAAAGCCCATCTTGACCGTTTTTTTTGGATTTATAAACACCTCTTTAGGGTTTAAACCATTTATTACTTTTAAACCCACTTTGGATAGGCTGTTATTTTTTTCATCGATCATAGTCTTAACGTAGCTTGTACTAATTATTTTCTTAATATCTATTTGGTATTTAAAAAAAATCTTTTTTAAAAGATCTACAAAATTTCTCTCCAGGCATATAAATTTAACTTGTAATATAAGGTTATTACATTTTATGTTTAAAGGTAAATTTTCATAATATTTATCATCTAAATTATAATTTTCTATGATTATGTGAGACACTAAGTGGTTTTTATTACTTGCCGAAACCTGTTGTTTTAAATCTTGTATTAAAAACTCAATTTGATTTTTTGAGATTTTTTTTTGATCAATATTTTTTTTTATTGATGTATCTATAGCTAATATATGTGAGGTTTCAATTAGTAGATTTAAATCATTAAAAGATCCCTCTAGATTTTTTTCAACTTCAATAATTAATTCTTTTAAGATTGTTTCAAGATTTATTTCTAAATTATTAATATCTAGAGGTATTATGTGAAATTTGAAATTTTTAGAAAATATTTCTTTATCTTCCTCATCATTCAAAATAGTTAAATTAAGATCGTTGTCATTCAAACAAAGGAAAACTTCATTATTCATTTTGAAACTATTATTTTATCTTTAATTCTTGCATCTATCACTTTAGTTTTAAAGTTTTGATTATTATAAATTATTTGAATTTTTTTAATAATTTCTTCTGATTGATCTAAAGGTAACTTAATAATAGTTCGATCTTTAAAAATCATATCCCATCTACCAGATGGTAAAATTTTAAGCTCACTGATTTCGTTTAATTCAAATTTAGTTTTTTTTAAAATATCTAAAAACTCGTTAGTTTTAATTAAATCAAATTTTCCTTTGATAATAGGAATATCAAAATTATTTTGTTTTTGTTTAAATAAATTTCCATTAGATCCTAAAAAATGAATTTCATTATTAAATAAAACTTTTACCAATGGTTTGGCTTCAAATAAGTTAATTTCAAGCTTATTAGGATAAATAATATTTATTTTGAAAGATTCTATAATTGGGATTTTTTTTAAAATTTCTTTTAATTCTATTTTATTTATTTTAAATATATTTTGATTGTAAATCTGATCAAATTTATTTTTATAGGTTTTCTCATTTAATTTAATTTCTTTTACTAAGAAAATATTATTTAAAAAACTTACAATATTTAAATTAAATATTGATGTTAAAAAAAATAAAAAAAAAATATACAAATATATTTTACTATTTTTATCTGTTAATCGAAGCATCTTTTATAATCCACTCTAATAGTTTAAAAAAAGAAATTCCTTTATGAGCAGCGATTTCTGGCACTAGCGATAATTTTGTCATACCCGGTTGTGTATTTATCTCCAATAGATAAAATTTATTTTTATAAAATTTAAAATCTGATCTTGTAACTCCTTTACACTTCAAAATTTTGTGTGCTTTAAGAGCAATATTTAAAACATTATTAAGATATTTATTCTCAATTTTAACTGGAATAATATGTTCTGTCATAGCTTTTGCATTATATTTGGCAGCATAATCATAAAATTTTCTTTTAGGTTTTAATTCAATAGCTCCCAATTTCTTATTACCTAAAATTGCTACCTGAATTTCTCTACCACCAATATATTTTTCAATAATTATCTCATTATACTTTCTTAATTTTTTTAGGTTTTTCAAAATATTTTTTTTTGTACAAATAAAAACATCAACGCTAGATCCCTCATTAATTGGTTTTATTACAACTGGAAAGTTGAGTTTTTTTTCTAATAATTTAATAATATTTTTTGATTTATAATTATTATCCGTAAAAATAAATTTCAAATATTTTGGTGTTAATATTTTATTTTTATTAAAAATCTCTTTGGATAAAATCTTATTCATTGCTAAAAACGATGACAGAACCCCTGAGTGAGTATATTTCATTTTTAATCTTTCTAGAATTGATTGTATAAATCCATCTTCTCCAAATCTTCCATGCAAAGCATTAAATACCACATTCGGCTTAAATTTTTTTATATTCTTTAAAAGACTATTATTCGGCTCACAAATAGCTGTTTTAAATTTTTTTTTTAATATTTTATTTACTTGGTTGGCTGTTTGTAAGCTGATCTGTCTCTCTTTTGAAATTCCACCGCCAAGTATTAGTATTCTTTTCATTTAATCAATGATTTCAATTTCTGTCTCGAGTTTTACACCTGTTTTTTTTTCAACACCGTCCTTCACATATGTTATCAATTTTTTCATATCTTCAAATTTTGCTTTGTTTGTATTTATAAAAAAATTACAATGTTTTTTTGAAATCTGTGCATCACCAAAGCTTTTATCTATTGATACAGACTTTTTTATCAATTCCCATACCTTTAAGTCGCTTTGACCAACAGGATTTTTAAAAGTACTTCCGCCAGTTTTAATTTTTGATGGTTGTCTTTTCTCTTTTTCTCTCTTTAAATTCTCAATTGTTTTTTTTATATCATTCTTGTTTTTTTTTTCTCCCTTAAAAGATGCGCTCAAAAAAATTAAGTTTTTGTCTAATGGGCTATATCTATATTTAAAATTAATACTTGATGAGGGTATAGTTTTAATAATACCATTTCTATCAATAACCTGAACTGATATTAAAACATCTTTAAATTCTTTTCCAAAACAACCAGAATTAATTCTTAATCCACCACCAACAGTACCGGGAATACACGATAAAAATTCTAACCCGCCAATATTATTTTCCATAGCGAAATCTGATAATTTTTTATCTGTCACAGCACTTCCTGCAACTATAATATTGTTTGGTAATAGTGAAATATTAGAAAAATTTTTTCCAAGTTTAATAATTACCCCATCAAATATCTTATCAGAAATAAGAATATTTGAGCCTGACCCTAAAACAAAAATTTTTTCTTTTGAACCAAAATTTTTTAAAAATAATATCAGGTCATTTAAATTATTTGGTTTAAAATAAACTTTAGTTTTCCCGCCAATATTAAACCAATTAAGATTTTTGATATCATAATTAAATTTAAATACACTATCTAATTTTTTTGAAAAGTTTTGTAATTCTTGTGTGATCATTTTATTAAATTTGGTAAATCTCTCATCCAACTGGAGATTGATCCTGCGCCCATTCCTATTACGATTTTATTACTTTGAATATTTTGTTTAATATATTTTGCTAGATTAATTTTATCTTTTACAATAAACAGATCTACTTTTGAATTTTTTGCCAAATCTTTTGCAAAAGTATAGTAATCAAATCCAAGTCTCATTCTCTCACCAGCAGAAAAAACTGGGCATAAAATTACCTGATCAGCATTTCTAAATGAAAAAGTAAAATCTTTTTTTAAATCCTTTAGTCTTGAAATTCTATGTGGTTGAAAAATACAGACAATTTTCTCCTTTACGTATGCAGCTCTGACCCCATTTAAAACTTCTTTTATTTCACTTGGGTGATGAGCATAATCATCAAAAAAGTCAGACCCTCTATAAGAAAAAATTTTATTAAATCTTCTCTGTACACCTTTAAAATCAATTAAACCTTTTTTAATTACTTCTTTTGAGATACCAATAGTTAATGCAACAGAAATCGCTGCTGTAGCATTTCTTATATTGTGAAGACCTATTATTGGTATTTTTATATTTTTAATAAAATACTTTCTTTTTCCTGGTAATAAAATTTTTAAATTAAATTTTGAAAAAGCTTTGTTTTGTTCAATGTTTGATATTTTAAAATTAGATCTCTCATGCATGCCATATGTGTAGTAGTTTTTTATTTTTAATTTTTTAATTATTTCCCTATTAATTTTATCATCTAAACAGATAAATGACTTTCCAAATGAGGGAACTTTTTCTAAAAATTTTTTGAACAGATCTTTTAAATTATTTAAAGTTTTGTAATAATCCATATGCTCTCTATCAACATTGGTAATAATTGAGTATGTTGGTAATACTTCGAGGAAACTTCCATCCGACTCATCTAGCTCTAGTATACTCCAATTACTATTACCTAATCTTGCAGAATTATTAAAAGAATTTAGAACTCCACCATTTATAATTGTGGGATCAATTTTAGTTTTTGAAAATATTGAGGCAATTAATGATGTAGTCGTTGTTTTTCCATGCGAGCCAACAACAGTAATATTTTTTGTTAATGAAGCAATATGACCTAACATTTGACCTCTTTTATAAATTGGTAAATTTTTTAATTTAGCTGCTGATAGTTCTGGATTATCTTTTTTAATTGCTGAAGAAATAACAAGTACGGTCGCTTTATTTATATTTTTTTTGTTATGGCCTATTAATACTTTAATTTTTTTGTTTTTAAGTCGCTCAATATTTTTATTTGAAGATATGTCAGAACCTTGAATTTTAAATCCCATACCCTGCATGATAAGAGCAAGTCCGCTCATGCCAATCCCGCCAATTCCTACAAAATGGATAATTTCAGATTTTGCTAAATCAATTTTCATTAATTATTCTTATTATTTTCTGGTTTATATTATTCCAGGAGTTTTCGTAACTTATTTTTTTCATTGCATCTATTTTTTTTTGAAAATCCTTTTTATCTAAAATACTAGTCAAAATTAAATTATAGAGATCATTCGAAATATTAGGGCTTTGCTCTAACATCCAGCAACAATTTAAACTTTTATATTGTAATGCATTATAGTATTGATGATTATCTTTTGCATATGGGTAAGGAATAGCTACAAAGGGTAAATTTAAATGAGTTAATTCCGCTAAGCTGGATGCTCCTGCCCTCGTAATACAAAAATTAGATTCTGTTATTAGTTTATAAAGATCGTTTTTAAAATAAAATAAATTATATTTAATTTTATTTTTTTCATAAAAGTAAATTAGATCTTTTTCATTTTTTTTATTTACTTGATGAAATACCTCTAAATTAAATTTTTTTGATAAATTAAAAATTGTATTTTTAAAATTATTCTGAAAATAATCTGCACCTTGGCTACCACCTATAATTAAAATTTTAATATTTCCCTCAAAATGATTATTAACATTTTTTTTCTCAAAATAAATTTTTTTTCTTAATAAAGGGGAAATTAATTTTATTTTATGTTTAAATTTATCTGGAAAGTTTTTTATTTGATTTGAATAACATAGTATGAAAGAACATGCCCTAAGCAAAAACAAATTTGATCTTCCAATTACCATATTTGGCTCAAACAAAACTATTTTACATAATGCCATTTTAGCGGCAATACAGACTGGAAATGACATATAGCCACCAGTAGAGATTATAATTTTTATTTTATTTTTTTTTATAAGAAATAAAGATTTTATTATTGCAAAAAAAAATATAATTATAGCCCAAGGTATTAAAAAAATGTTTCTAGAAATTGGTAGTGCATTTATTATATTAAAGTTGTTTTCATCACCTTCAATATATTTAAAACCCCTTTGATCGCTCGTTAAAAAAATATCAAATTTTTCTTTTAAATGTTCCCGAAGAATTAAAGCAGGTACAACATGTCCTCCGGATCCTCCTGTTGATATTAAAACTTTTTTTCTCATCTCATATTTTCTTTTTTAGTTAAATTTAAAATTATACCAGAAAGTATTGATGTTCCTATTATTGATGAACCACCATAACTTAAAAAAGGTAGAGTCATCCCAGTAGTTGGAAACATTCTTATATTTACTCCTACATGAATTAAAAATTGAAGAAAAATTATAAAACCTAACCCAAGTAAAATTAGTTTAATTTTATTGTTATTCACTAAAGAAATTTTTTTAAATATTCTGTAAATAAAATATAAAAAGATTAGTATTAAAATAAAAATCATTATAACCCCAAATTCTTCAGAGATCACTGAAACAATATAATCTGTATGTGCTTCGGGCACTTTATTTTTTAAAACTCCTTCACCTATACCTTTGCCAAAAAAACCACCATTAATTATTGCCTCTGAAGCCCTTTCAGATTGATAGTTGTTTCCTGAATTTGAATTTAAAAAAGAAGTAATTCTTATTAATATGTATTTAAATTTTGGAATAAAAAAAATAATGTATAAAAAAATAAAAGAACTTAAAGTAAAAAAAAGAAAAAATAAAATTAGATTTACTCCAGAAACAAAAATAAGAGCTAACCAAGTTAAAAAAATTAAAATTGTTTGCCCTAAATCTGGTTGGGATATTAGAAGTATAATTATTGGGAATATAATTAAAAAACTAAATAAGTATTTTATATATAAATTTATTTTTCCTTCTAAAGTTAAAACCGATGCCATTACCACAATTATAAATGGTTTTAAAAGTTCAATAGGTTGAAATCTTGGCAATAATAACAGATCAATCCATCTTTTTGATCCCTTAACCTCAATACCAAAAAATGGAACAAATAATAAAGAAATAAAACATATTGTAAAAAGGACATATGAAATTTTAAATAAATTTTTTGTATTAAAATATGAAAATATAAAAACTATACAAATTCCCAATGATATAAATATTAAATGCTTAACAAAGAATTTATAACTATTTGTATTAAGTCTATCTGAGGCAACTAGTGAGGTAGAGACCAAAGAAAAAAAAAGTCCAAGTAAAAAAAGTAAAAGTATTATGAAAAAAAGAGTTTTGTCCAGATTTCTCCACCAATTAAAGTAAATTTTTTGATATATAGTAAGTTCAGTCATATTTTACTTTTTAATGATTTTATAAGATAATTGAAATAAGCACCTCTTTCTTCAAAGTTTTTAAATTCGTCAAATGATGCAGAGCATGGACTAAACAATATTGTTTTTTTTAATTTATTATTTGAACCATTAATTTGGGCAATAATTTTATGTAACGCTATTTTCATAGATGGAAAAACTTGAAATTTTACTTTTCCTCTTAATTGATTAACAAAAAAATTTTTATACTTACCAAATATAAAAGCTTGAATATTTAAATTATTATTTTTTTTTAGTTTAAATGTATCATTTTTTTTTGGTTGCCCACCAAGTATCCAAAAAATATTATTGTAAGAATTAAGTAAATTAAGTGTAGAGGAGAAGCTAGTTGATTTAGAATCATTTACTATTATAAGTTTTGGTGACCTATAAACTATTTGTTGTCTATACTTTAAGCCTTGAAAACTATTAATTGTTTTAATTATAATATTTTTTTTAATTTTTAATTTTTCACAAATTGATAATACAAAAGATAAATTTTCTAAATTATTTTCATTCTCAAAATATTTATTTTTAATATTGAAAAAATATTTTTTATTAATATTTTGATCTACATTAATAATTTTAGCTTTAATTTTATTTTTTTTAATGGCATTATTAATAACTAGGTTTTTTCTATTAAAAAAAATATAATCTCTTTTAGTGCTATTATAAAATAATTTTAATTTTGCATTTAAATATTTTCTAAAGCTTCCATGCCTATCGATATGATCGGGACTTATATTTAGTAAAATTGAAAAATTTGAAGTAAAAATTTTACTATATTCTATTTGATAAGATGAAGCCTCAATAACAAATATTGTATTTTTATTTATATTTTTCTCATTTAAAATAGACTTACCAATATTTCCTACTGACCTTGAATCTCTTCCAGAATTTTTTAAAATATCATTTATTAATTTTACAGATGTGGATTTTCCGTTTGTTCCTGTAATAGTAATAATTTTATTTTGAGGATTATTTGAATAAAAGATATCTAGATCTGTACAAATTTTATTTTTATTATTAATCAAAAAATTTTTTAAAGCGCATTTTTTGTAATCTATTCCTGGGCTGATAATAATATAATCAAAATATGTTTTGAAAATCTGATTTTTTTTTATTATATTTTTTTTAAATTTTTTTTTTTTTAAATTTTTTAATTTAATAATAAAAACATTAACCTTGTTTTTTCTTTTAAGGTAAAAAAAACTTGCAGTCCCGGATATGCCTAGACCATAAATTAATATTTTTTTCTTAAAAAATATTTTCTTTAGTTCATGCATTATCTAAATTTAAGTGTTGCAAGACCTATCATTGCTAAAATGATTGCTACGATCCAAAACCTTATTACTACTGTTGACTCCGGCCAACCTTTTTTTTCAAAATGATGGTGTATTGGTGCCATTTTAAAAATTCGTTTACCAGTGAGCTTAAAAGAAATTACTTGAACAATTACTGAGACTGCCTCCAGTACAAAAAGACCACCGGTGATTGCCAAAACTATTTCATGTTTTGTAATTATCCCAACTCCACCTAAAGACCCACCTAATGCTAATGACCCAGTATCTCCCATAAAAATTTTTGCAGGAGGAGCATTAAACCACAAAAATCCTAAACAAGACCCAATAACAGCACCCAAAAATACAGCTACTTCCCCTAGTCCACTAATGTAAGGTATTTGTAAATACTCTGAAAAAACAATATTTCCGGTAACATAACTTATAAAAGCAAAACAAGCAGCTACCAAAATAACTGGAACAGTTGCTAACCCATCTAATCCATCTGTCAAATTCACTGCATTCGAAGAACCTACAATTACAAAGACTGCAAAGGGAATAAAAAACCATCCCAAATTAATTATCAAATTTTTAAAAAACGGAAAGTAAAGATTTTCCAAATCGGCATTATCAGAGTAAATACTTAGTATAATAATACCTAAAGTCGCTGCACCTATCTGAGATAAAATTTTAAATTTAAAAGATATACCAGTTGAATTTTTAAATTTTATTTTTTTGTAATCATCATAGGCACCCAAGACTCCAAAACTAGCTACAATATATATCAAGAACCAAACATATAAATTTTTTAAGTCGCCCCATAATAAAATTCCAAAAAACAATCCTATAAGTATTAATACTCCACCCATTGTTGGTGTCCCAATTTTTTTTACAATATGATCATCAGGTCCATCATCCCTTATTGGATTTAAAATTTGTCTGGCAGAAAAATAATTTATAAATGGATTTCCAATCAAAAAAACTACTAATAATGAGGTAAAAACTGATAATCCAGTTCTTACTGTTAAATATTTAAAAACATTTAAAAAAGAATAAGTATCAATTAGGTTCAATATTAAACTATATAGCATTTGAATTATTTACCTTCAGTTTTAAAAAAAATTTATTTAAACCTGTAGAATTGGATCCTTTTACCATTAAATAGTCATTATTATTTAATTCCTTAATAATCAAATCATTAATTTGATCTGGTTTGCTTAAATAATTACCTTTTTTGATATTGATCACTTTTTTAAAAGTATCTTTTACGAATCTTCCAAAAATATGTAGTTTATCAATCGACGAGGTATTTATGATATTGCCAATATTAATATGTAATTTTTTTGAATGTTTTCCTAGCTCCAGCATATCGCCCATTAAAAAATGTTTTTTATTATTTTTAACTTTAATTTCATTAAAATTTTTTATAGCTGACGTCATGGAAAGTGGATTGGAATTATAACTCTCATCAATCAAATAAAAATTTTTATTTTTGTAAAATATTTTAGATATATCTCCTCTACCTGCTGGTGTTTGTAATTTACTAAATGAATTAACTGATAAATTTTTAATATTATTTAAAGAATATATAATACAAATAGTTGCCAAAATATTATAAATATTATTTTGATTTTTATTTTTAATAAAAAAAAATTTTTTTTCGCCAAAAATTTTTATATAAATCTTAAAAATTTTATTTTTTTTTTTTATCGAAATAAGAGATATGTCTGCTTTTTTTTTTAACCCAAATGAAAAAATATTGAGATTTCTTTTTAAAGCTTTCATCTTATGAAATTTGTAAAATTTATCGTCTTTGTTTAAAATTATAACACCTTGTTTTTTGATATTATCAATAAGCTCCCCCTTAGCTTTGGCTATTCCTTTTATATTTTTAAAGTTTTTTGCATGTGCGTATGAAATATTTGTAATAACGCCAATATCTGGTTTTAAAATTTTACTTAAAATATCTATTTCTCCTTTTTTATCCATTCCAATTTCAAATACTCCACATTGGTTTTCAAGATTTAAATTAAATAGACTTAAAGGAACTCCATATTTATTATTATAAGATTTGGGAGAATAAGAAGTTTTATAAAATGAATTTAGTACTTCCCCAGTCATTTTCTTTAATGATGTTTTTCCACAACTTCCAGTTATTGCAATTATTTTTCCATAAAAATTAGTTCTTATTAATTTTGACAAATCAGTCAGGCTCTTTAAGCTATCAAAAACTTTAATTTGTTTTTTTTGATTTAGCTTTTTTTGATATCTGTTTATTATTGCTAGTGATGCACCTTTATCCAAAGCTTCTTTTAAAAATAAATTTCCATCATTCTTTTTTCCTTTAATTGCAAAAAAAATATCATTTTTTTTTATTGTTTTAGAATTAATGGAAGCTGAGTTTATTTTAATTTTGTTAGAGATTTTTTTATTAAAATATTCATTAAATAAATTAATTTTCATATTATTTGAAAGTTCCTTATTTTTTTTTAGTATAGATTTTTTAATCACATCCCTATCTGAAAAAAAAAAATTTTTTATTCCATAATCTTGTAAAACCTCATGTCCTTTACCAGCGACTACTAATAATTCATTTGATTTAATATTTTCGATAGCTTTGGAAATTGCGGTTTTTCTATCTGGAATTTCAATTAGTTTATCAATAGAAATTTTTTTTTTAATTTCATTTCTTATTTTTTTTGGATTTTCAAATCGAGGGTTATCATCAGTCAAATAAACTTTCGAGCAATAATCATTTGCAATCTTTCCCATTTTAGATCTCTTGTATTTATCTCTGTCACCTCCGCATCCAAAAACAAGCTTAATTTTTTTATCTGCAAATTGATCTTTCAAATTAATTAAACATGTACTTAGCGCATCAGGTGTATGTGCATAATCTAAAATAACAAGAGCATTATTTTTTAATTTACCTATTTTTTCAAATCTTCCATCAACTGGTTTTAGTTTATGAATATTTTTAATTATTTTTTGAAAATTTATTTTTGAATCCTCTGCAGCTAATATTGACATAAATACATTTTTGATCTGAATTTTTCCTATTAAGTTTACAGAAAAACTATAAATTTTATTTTTATATTTAATTTTGATATTCTGCTTTTCGCCCTGATAGCTATGTTGCATTAATTTGATATCACTTTTTCTATCTAAAATAGTTTTTAAAACTAAACCTTTTTTCTTTGAAATATTCTTTAATTTTTTAAATTCTTTAATAGATCTATCTGTAATAATTGTTTTATTTTTTTTTAGTAAAAAATTAAATAAATATAATTTTGAATCTAAATAATCTTTCAAATTTTTGTGGTAATCTAAATGATCGTGAGAAAAATTTGTAAAAATAGCAGTCGAAATCTCCAATCCATCAATTCTATTTTGTTTTAAGCCGTGACTAGAGGCTTCTAAGATTACATTGTTTACTTTCTTTTTTTTTAAAAAGTTTAAGTATCTTCCAAGGTTTAAAGAGTCTAGCGTAGTATTTTTTACCGGGATTAAACTATTTTTAAATTTTATACCTAGAGTGCCTATTGAAGCTGCATTAACTTTATTAATTTTTAAAATTTGTAGATAAAAATCTGATACTGAAGATTTACCATTGGTGCCTGTCACAGCAACGATATTTTTTGGTTTTTTATTAAAAAATTTATAGGAAGTTTCAGCTAAAATTTTTCGAGTATTTCTATAACTTAAAAATAGTACTTTTCCCTTAAAACCTTCAAAGGTTTTTTGATAAATTATAGTCCTTGCACCATTTTTAATTGCTTTATTAATATATTTGTGTCCATCGTATGTATTTCCTTTTATAGCAAAAAATATATAATTTTTTTTGCATAACTCACTATTAAAGCTCAAACCCGAAAAAAAATGTTTTTTAAATTTTTTATTTTTAGTTTTAAATAACTTACCGATATACATATAACTAATTAAACTCTATGTATTTTGTGGCTAAAATTGGTCCTATTTTTTCTAAAATTTTGCCTGTAATTTCGACTGAGGTCCAACCTGCTGTATTCCTTGGCGTTCCTTTTAATTTAAATCCTGAGCCATCTCTATATTCATAAATATAATCTTTGTTTATTTTAGGCTCATCCAACATAACAACAATTACAAACTCTGGTTTAGAAATTGGAAATACTCCAACAAATGTATTTATTTTTTCTTTTGAATAAACGCCATTTATTGATTTTTGTGCAGTACCTGTTTTGCCACCCATTTCATAACCAGGAACATTTGCTAAATTTGCTGTACCAATTTTTGTAGTTACAATTTTTCTTAATGCTAAATTAATTTTCTTTGAAACTTTTTCATCAATTATTTTTTTTTTTGGTGTTTTGAGTTTTTATTTATTTTAAGTGTCGGCTTTACATCATAGCCCCCGTTAGTAATTATAGAATATCCTTTTGCCAGTTGTAAGATTGTAGTGGTTATGCCATGACCAAAAGATGCTGTTGCAAGCTTACATTTACCCCAACGTACAGGAAGAGGTGTACCGACCTCATCTATCTCAAAATCAACCTTGTCGAGAATTCCAATATTTTTTAAAAAATTTGAAAATTTATCTATACCAACCTTTTGGGCAATTCTTACTGAACCTATATTGCCTGATCTAATTAATATTTCCTCGGCTGTTATTGTGCCAGGAATCTTTTCATCGTATTCTCTTATTGGTCTACCAGCGCAAAAGATAGTTTTTGGCAAGTCTTTAAACTCAGTGTCTAGTTCAATATCTCCAAAATTTAAGCCACCTGCTAATGTAAAAGTTTTAAATACTGATCCAAATTCATAAACTCCTTTTGTTACTCTATTTATAAATTTTTTATCATTTATAAGCTCTCTCTTATTAAGATCAAAATCTGGGGTGGATACCATTGATAAAATCTCTCCAGTATTTACATTCATTAAAATTGCTGCACTCCCTTCGGTTTGAAAAATATTGTTCGCCTTAACCAATTCCTCTCTTATCAAAAATTGTATATTAGTATCAATTGTTATAGATATTGGATCTTTTTGAGCGATAAGTTTTTCATTTAAAGACTTTTCTAAACCAGATATTCCAATATTATCTTCATCAATCTGACCTACGATATGACTAAAAATATTTGGAAAAGGATAAATTCTGGAAATTTTAGGTTCGTATTCAAAAGCTTTTTCTCCAAGTAATCTTATTTTATCATAATTCTCTGCAGAAACTTTTTTTTCTAAATAAAAAAATTTTTTTCTATATAATTTTTTTTCAATTAAATTGAAATTTTTTTCTGGGAATATTAATTTAAGTTTTAGAAGAAATTTTTTTTTGTTTTTAACTTTGTTTGGATCGATTCCTATATTTATTGTTTGAACAGTTTTTGCAATAAAATTACCATTTCTATCA
>MDTG01013997.1_pt1 | contig 25264 bp, 25 predicted proteins | sample 811421 | NCBI WGS metagenome assembly MDTG01 (sample SAMN05326645, study PRJNA326480) | marine metagenome | isolation source: seawater | place: Pacific Ocean: South East | collected 2011 | reverse complement strand
TCTGCTCAGGAGCATTATCAGATAACAATATTAAAGAAAAAGATTTAAGAAGTGATATTATTATCAATGTTGAAGGTTTAACATCAATACTATCTTCTGAAAATCATGACAGTCAGATTATATTTATATAATCTTATTTTTTTTATAAGACGATTCTATCTGGTGGCCTATGTCCATTAAGTAGTGTCTGAATATTTATTATCACTTTTTCACCCATCTCTATTCTTGCTTCCACGGTAGCGGAGCCCATATGAGGTAATAATACTGTATTTGGCGCTCCCAGTAGAACTTCACTAACTGAAGGCTCTCTCTCAAATACGTCTAACCCTGCTCCTGCTATTTTTCCTATGGAAAGTAACTCAGCTAATGCTTCTTCATTTACTACTTTACCCCTAGAAGTATTGATAATATATGCATGAGGTTGTAAAGTAGATAATCTTGCACGTGATAATAAGTGGTATGTTTCAGGTGTGCTAGGACAATTAATAGATATAATATCCATCTTAGGTAACATTTGATCTAAATCTTCCCAATATGTCGCTTGATGAGACTCTTCTATAACATCAGGTAGTCTATTACGGTTATGATAATGAACATTTAAACCAAAGCCAATTGCTCTCCTAGCAACTGCTTGTCCAATAGACCCCATACCAATTATACCTAGCCTTTTTCCCCAAATTCTTCTACCCATCATATGAGTGGGGCTCCAACCTTCCCATTTACCAGACCTAATTAAATTTTCACCTTCTATAACTTTTCGAGGCACTGCCAATAACAAACCCATTACCATATCTGCCGTATCTTCAGTTAAAACACCTGGAGTATTAGTCACTATAATTTTTTTTTTCTGTGCAGCTACTAAATCTAAATGATCAGTTCCATTGCCAAAATTAGCTATTAATTTTAGCTTGCTAGAAGCATTCTCAATAACATCTTTATCAATTATGTCTGTTACTGTAGGTACTAATATATCTGCTTCTTTAACAGCATCTATTAATTGGTTTTTACTAAAAGGTTTATCATCTAAGCTTAATTTCGTATTAAATAGCTCCATCAAACGGGCCTCTACAAGCTCTGGAAGCCTTCTTGTTACTATTACTAGAGGTTTTGCTGACATAAATACCTTTATATATTATATAGAAATAAAAATACGATATTTTTTTATTAGATTAAAATAAAAAATAATATAATGATGTATTATATATTACAAAGGATAAATAAAATTTGAATGAATTATTAAATATGTTTTTTAAGACTACACATATAATATTATTAAATATTTTTGTATTTATCTTTTCAACTAATATTGCATTGACTGAAGAAAAGATAAAAGCCTCTCAGCAGTTTAAGTCCATTAAGAGCAATAATGCTAATATGAGGGTTGGTCCTGGCGATAGATTTGAAATATTATGGAATTTTAAAAAAAAAGGGTTACCAATAAAAATTCACAAAAAATTTGAGCATTGGTATCAGATAGAAACTCCTGATGGGTCAATAGGATGGATGTGGCGTAATTTAATATCTAATAAACAAAAAACTATTATTTTTTTAAAAAATGAAAATGTATATAAAGATAAAAATGAAGAGTCAAATATAATTGCAAATGTTGATAAAAATAGTATTTTAATAATACATTATTGTAACAATAAATGGTGTAAAGTAGAATCAAAAAAATATAAAATATTAGGTTTTGTTAAAAATAATAATAATATATGGGGCGCTTATGTTTCTAATCGCAAATAACTTTTTATACTAACTTCCCTTTTATCTTATAAAAAAATCTAAGTAATTAACTTTCTGCTTTCAGCTATCTATAATATTAAGGATGATAAATATAAAGTTTTTATTTATTTTTAATAGATATAATTAATTCTATATCAGATACTATTTTATTCTTTGGCGGAGTTGGAATACCTTGAATTTTTATTAGATCTTTAGAAATATCTATTAAAGAGTTATTGCTTTTATCAAAAAAATGATGGTGGTCTGTAATATTTGTATCAAAATAATTCTGTCTTGCATTTATCTTCACCTGCCTTAAAAAACCTAAATTAGTTAAATGATGTAAAGTATTATAAACCGTTGCTAATGAAACATTATCTCCTGTATCTAAAATTTCTTTATGCAAACTTTCTGCACTTACATGCCTATTTCCATATTTATATATATTAGCAACAAGAGAGACTCTTTGCTTTGTGGGCCTAAGATTAGCCTCTTTTAACATTTTCGATGCGTCAATATCAATCATTTACATATCCATTTTAAAGCTCTTATAGATTAATACTATAAATGAGTTTCAACAAATATACAATTTTCATAGATTTTTAAGCCTTGCTACGAGGGGGGGGCATTTATGTTTGTCAAAATACATAACCTGACAATCTAAGCATTGAAAACACTCATTCATATCAATTGCTCCATTTAACTTAATTGCTTGTGTAGGGCATTCCTGATTACAAGCCTTGCAGGGACTCCCGCATTCTTTTCTTCTGTGTAAAAAATTAAATATTCTTACTTTACCTATAATTGCTGCTGCTGCACCAAGCGGACATAAAAAACGGCAATAAGCTCTCTCTATAAATAAACCAGAGCCTAATATGATTAATACCCATACTAAAGCAATAATAGGGGCATTAAACCTAAATGTTATTGCACTTTTAAATGGTTCTATAGCACTAGCAGTTAAACCTAAATCAAAAGAATATAAAAATAATGACCCCAACAGTGCAAGTAGAATGTATTTTACTTTTTTAAGGGATAAATCTTTTTTTGTATTTAACCTTTTTTGTTTAATGCCTATGGATAAGGCAATTTTATTTAATAGTTCTTGAAGGGCTCCAAATGGACATAGCCACCCACAAAATAAAGCACGTCCCCATATTGGCATACTTAACAGAGCTCCTAATCCAATTATTACTATGGCAGGTTCAGCCAAGAAAGAACTGAATCCTTTTCCATCAAATATTGCTTGAATGAATGCTGCTAAATGAATAATACTTACTTGTCCTCCTACAACCCAACCTAGCCACATTAGTACCCATGATAAAAATAAAATTCTAATGAACTGATGTATTTTTCTATTCTTTGTATAAAAATCTTTAAAGATTAGTAAAGCTGCTGCCAATAAAACTGTTAATAAGGATAGGATTACAGTAGATGACTTATTATACCATGTATCCTTCCAATTATATTCATTGTCAATTTTTTCTATATTTGCGTTTTTGTTTATATACTGATCAGGAATTTTATAAGTCATCATAAAATTAATTGTGTTATTTTCTTTATATTCCAATTCTTTTGCAGCTTTTATAAACAACTGTAAATCTATATTTTTGGAAGGATGCAAATTTTGAGCTTTTGAGAAATAAAATAATCCTTGCTCTATAAGGTCTGGAGCATTTTTTGCATGATTAAATGGTAAAGGTTTGTACATATTTGGAGTTAATTTAAAAATTTTGCCATCTTGCTTAATCTTTAAATTAGGTATTGGTTGTTCAGTTCCATTTAAGCTATCTTCATAAAACGGAGAAGGCCCTAAAAATCCTACCCATACAACTAAATCATCAACATTCCTTCCTGAAACAACATATTGATCATACCACCTTCTTCCCAAGATATTAGACCCTATACCTTCCGGGTTTACTATAGCCATATATGATTGTTTCCAAATACCGTTCTCTTTAGATAATCTAGCAGAACGAGGAGCTTTAAAATTAACTACCTCTTCAAATTTTTTAACAATATCACCATTTGTAATTTTTAATGTACTAATAGACTGATCTTCAAGTAATTGCTTCCAGTCTTTCTGTTCAAATAGTTCTAGATTCAGCATAGTCCCTAGATCTCTATCATCTAATATTATTTTTTTATACCTTGCTACTTTTCGTGCTGCCCTCATAACAGCGTCATTTAATAAAAGAGAGGTAGTAGTAGTGCGAGAGATGCCATCTACTTGTTGCAGCTGAGATATATCGCCAGCTGTTCCTCTCATAGCAATTTTATCTCCTTCTAAAACTGAGTCTGATAAACCTAAAACAATACTTATTCCTTTGTTTATATTTATGCCTTTTAGTTGCTTTAAAAAACTGTGGAGATCTTCGTCAGTTCTTCCTAATATAGCAATTGGTTCAGTGTGCCACATTAGTCTTACTCCTGTTATTTTTCCCTCTAAATCAATTCCTACTATTATATGATAAGGCTTTCTAGAATAGCCTAAGCCTTCTATCCAATCGTAAGTTTCAAAAACATAACCGATTATTTTATTATTTTTTAAAATTTCTATAATAGGAGGCATATTTTGCGTTTGTAATACTTTACCTAAAGCCGCCCCATTCGGGAGAACAAATTTTTCTATTTCTGATTTTTTATTTCCGTTTATATATTGAGGTAGAAGCCAAGAACTATTTATTATGTTTTCATTAATACTTTTCGTTTTATTTTTATCTTTTGCTAGCATAGAAGGGGTTTGTGCATATGCCGATAAAGCAAAAATACAATAAAATATTAAAACAAAAATTTTATATATTATATTTAACAACTAAAACCTCCCAGAATTTTAGCTTAAAAGCTTTTTATGTTATCATTGATAACATTAAGATAGCCAGCGTTTTCTTCTTCTATAGTGTTTAATGTCTTTAAAGCTTTTTCTTCCCTTATCGCTAAGCCCTAAATAAAATTCTTTTACATCTTCATTAGAAGAAAGTTCCTCTGCACTACCCTCCATAACGACACGTCCATTTTCTAAAATATAGCCAAAGTCTGCTGTCTTCAAGGCTACTGTTGTGTTTTGTTCTGCCAATAAAAAACTAACCGACTCTTTTTTGTTTAAGTCTTTTACAATAGTAAAAATCTCTTCAACAAGCTGGGGTGCTAAACCCATTGAAGGCTCATCTAATAAAATCATTTTTGGGTTGGCCATTAATGCACGTCCTATAGCTACCATCTGTTGCTCTCCCCCAGAAGTATATCCTGCTGAAGTTTTTCTCCTTGCTTTTAGTCTAGGAAAATAATGATATGTTTTTTCTAATTGGTCAGCTATTTCAGATCTTGAGTTTTTTGATGTATATGCTCCAGTTAACAAGTTTTCTTCTACAGACAAATGTTCAAAACAGTGCCTCCCCTCCATAACTTGTATTACACCTTTTTTTACCAAGTCATTACATGTTAATCTATCAATACGCTCTCCCATATATTCTATCGAACCTTTTGTAACCTCTCCTCTTTCAGCTCTTAATAAATTAGAAACAGCTTTTAAAGTCGTAGATTTTCCAGCTCCATTTGCACCTAGAAGAGCCACAATTGAGCCTTCAGGGACATTAAAGGAAACCCCCTTTAAAACTAGGATTACATGATTATATATAACCTCAACATTATTAAGTTGAAGCATATATTTATCACTTAATTCTTCGGATTTATTTAATAAACCATCTTTAGACAAAATACTTATTCCTTATTAATTACAGCCAGGCGTTATTCCTTTTTCTTTTGCATAACCTGATGCAGAAGCCTCAATCATTGGCCTTACTATGCTTTGATCCGTAGCAATCCAATCCGAAGCCGGCTCAAACTCTTTACCATTCCATTTCTGAAATTTAACAGGAGCACTTCCTTCATGATCGGAACAGCTAACTTTAAAAGTAGGAATAAAACCATCTATTCCCATTTCTTGTAATCTAGCTTCATTAAGATCTAAATTTTCTATTCCCCACCTTACTTGTTCGCCTGACATAGGTTTATTGCCATATTTTTCGGTAGCCTTATTTATAGATTCAACGGTCATAATGCCCATTAATACGCCCATTTTATAATTTTGCTGATGACCAACCTCTTCTTTTTCTCCAGTTCCTTCCCCTGCATCATATACATATTTTAAAATATCATCAAAAACTCTATAATTTGAGCCAGGGTTTATTAAAGAGCTACAATTATAGCCAATCGCAGCTTTACCTGCAGGCACAGTATCTAACTCAGAACAGGCCCATATAACTCCAACAAGTTTATTTGCTGGTATTCTTGCTCTAGCTGCTTCTTTAATTGAAGTTTGGTTCATAACTCCCCATCCTCTTAAAACAACATAATCTGGCTTAAAACGCCTCACATTAAGCCAAGTTGCTTTTTGATCTAAACCAGGATGAGCTACTGGGAAACCCTTTAGCTCAAAACCATATTTTTCTGCCTGTTTTAATAAAACAGGAAGTGTTTCTTTTCCATAAGCAGAATCATGATAAACATTTGCTATTTTTAAACCTTTTAATTTGTCCATTCCGCCTACTTGCTCACCTATAAATTTAATTTTCGCTGTGGATATTGACCAATAATTAGCCATTAATGGAAAAACCCAAGGAAAAACGCTGCCGTCAGACGCATCTGTTCTACCATAACCCATAGTTATTAATGGCATCTTATCTGCGGCTAACCTGTCAATAACAGAGTATGTCAACCCTGTTCCTAAAGGTTGAAAAACAGTAGCACCTACCTCACCTTTATTTTTTAATCTCTCATAACACTCAACAAAACGGTCTGGCTTATAAGCTGTTTCACACTCTTCCCATGCTAGCTTAACTCCTCCTACGCCCCCGTCACGAGCATTAATCATTTTTAAATAATCAACATATCCATTTGCTGCTGGTGCACCACTAACTCCATACGGGCCAGTTCTATATGATGTAATTGGAACAAAGTGTTCCCCAGCTATTGCAATTGAAACTACAAAAAAAACAATAAAAGATACAACGCTTGATAAAAACTTAGACATTTTAAATCCTCCCTTAAAAAATTAATTACTTTATTATGTTAATACGGAAACGGCCATAACCTAAGCTTTTCTTTTCCTGTTTGCCATAAACGCGCTAAACCATTAGGCTCTACTATTAGAAAAAATATAATAAACGCTCCAAATACCATATACTCTATGTGAGCTATAGTTTCTGTAGAAATAGTACCGCCTGTTATCAAGGACCCTACATTGTTTAGCAATATCGGCAGTAATATCATAAAGCCTGCTCCTAAAAATGCGCCGGAAACCGATCCTAAACCACCTATTACAATCATAAATAAAATTTCAAAAGATCTGGCTATATCAAAAGCCTGTGGCTCAACTGTACCTAAAACTACGTAAGCCCATAATGCTCCTGCTAATCCACAAAGAAATGAAGATACTCCGAAAGCCAACAGCTTTGTTTTCATTAAATTAATACCTATAGCCTCTGCAGCAATATCCATATCTCTAACAGCCATCCATGCCCTACCTATTTCTGATCGTGCTAAGTTTCTGACAAAAAATGCGCAAATAACAACAATAGATAATACTAAAAAATATTTACTTAAGGGGTTATCTATTGCCATACCCAATAAAGTCATAGGAGGAGCGGTAATTACTCCGGATGTTGAATAATTAGTAAACCAATCAAAATGGGTGAAGAGCCATTCTATAAAAAATTGCGCAGCTAAAGTTGCAACAGCTAAATAAAAACCCTTAATCCTTAATGAAGGAAGCCCAAATAATATTCCTACCCCTGCAGCGCAAAACCCTCCCCATAAAAAAGCAATTAAAAATGGTATTTCAGGCACTCTCACCTGTAAATTAAAGGCTGCAAAAGCTCCTACTGCCATGAAAGCTGCAGTTCCTAATGAGATTTGACCTGCATATCCCGTAAGAACATTTAAACCTAAAGCTGCTAAAGAAAGGGCTAAAAAAGGAACTAATATTGATGCAAGCCAATAATCGTTAGCAAAAAGAGGTATCACAATAAAACAAAAAATGAGCATTGCTGCCATTGCAATCCTATCTTGAAATATTGGCAAGATAGATTGGTCTTTTTTGTATGAAGTTTTAAATTGGCCTGCTTCTCTATAAAACATTATTTTTTCCTAAATTTAAACACGTTCAATAATTTTTTCGCCAAATATTCCTTCTGGCCTAATCATTAATACTAATAAGGCAAGCATGTAAGGGAACCAATTTTCTATGGCTCCTCCAACAAAACCGCCTAGATAAACTTCTGCTAATTTTTCACCGCATCCTACTATTAATCCACCTAAAATTGCTCCTGGAACAGACGTAAACCCTCCTATTATCAAAACAGGTATCGCTTTAAGTGCAACAGATGAAATAGCAAATTGAACTCCTAATTTTGACCCCCAGACAGCACCAGCCACTAATGCAACTAATCCTGCTGTTGACCATACATAAATCCATATTGTTCTTAAAGGTATTCCGACTGATAAAGCTGCCTGATGATCATCCGCTACTGCTCTCAAAGCTCTACCAATCACTGTATATCTAAAAAATAAAGATAAAACCAACACTAGTCCACCTGCAATTAATGCCGCATAAACATCAAATTTATTAATAAAAGCCTCGCCTATTTCAAAGGCATCATACTCATCTATACCCAAATCAAGAACATGGACTTTAGAATCCCAAACTAACTGGGCCATTCCCTCTATAAAATAATTAAGTCCAATTGTTGCCATAAATAAGATTATTAGATCTTGATTAACCAGTGGCCGCAATACAATTCTTTCTATAGCTATAGCCAGAATAACCATTATAATCATGGTAACTCCTACAGCTGCCAACATAGGAATACCCATCTCTAGCAATCTGACGAAAGTCAACGCTGCAAATAAAACCATGGCTCCTTGTGCGAAGTTAAACACTCCCGAAGCTTTAAAAATCAATACAAAGCCTAATGCTACAAGTGAATACATGACACCAGACAAAAGACCTCCTATAAAAACTTCTAAGAAAAACCACCAATCCATTATCCTGCTCCTAGGTAAGCATCTATCACCTTTTGTTCTGACCTCACTTCATCAGGGGTGCCATCAGCTATTTTAATTCCATAATCTAGAACAACTACTCTATCTGATATATCCATCACTACGCCCATATCATGTTCAATTAATACAATTGTTGTTCCAAACTGCTCATTAACATCTAAAATAAATCGACACATATCTTCTTTTTCTTCTACGTTCATACCCGCCATTGGCTCATCAAGAAGAAGAAGTTCTGGCTCTAGCGCTAAGGCCCTACCTAACTCTACTCTTTTTTGTAAGCCATAAGGCAAACGAGATACTGGCATTTTGCGTATAGACTGAATCTCTAAAAAATCAATAATTTCTTCCGCTTTCTTCCTGTGTTTTTCTTCCTGACTTCTTCCTAAACCCATATAAAGCATTTCCATAATTATATTTCGTTTCATTAAAATATTGCGGCCAGTCAAAATATTTTCTAAAGCAGACATTCCTTTAAAAAGCGCAATGTTTTGAAAAGTCCTAGCTATGCCCATTCGAGCAATATCATGAGGAGCTATTTTTTTTCTTAGCTTACCTTTCCACTCTACTTCTCCCTCTTGAGGAACATAAATACCTGAAATAACATTAAGCATTGAAGATTTTCCAGCTCCATTAGGACCTATAATTGCTAGTACCTCTCCTTTATTTATTTTTAGACTAACACCTGATAAAGCTTTTAATCCGCCAAAAGATAAGTTTATATCTTTTATATTCATCATAACTTCAGATCTATCTAAAAATTTTTGATCATTCATTCTACTTGATCCTTTAAATCATAAACATTCATGTCTTGGATTTTTAAATCGGCACTAATAGAACCTTTTCTTCCGTCCTCAAAAGTGACTTCTGTTTCTATAAAGCAATGGTTTTCTTTATTATAAAAAGCATCTACAAGCATCCCATATCTCTCAGAAATAAGACCCCTTCTTACCTTATTTGTTCTGGTTAATTCCCCATCATCTGCATCTAATTCTTTATGAAGAATTAGAAAACGCTTTATCTGAGAGTCATTCAATTCTGTGTCTTGAGATAAATCTCTGTTTACCTTATCTATTTCAGAGGCAATTAAATTATAAACGGTTGACTGACCAGCCAGGTCAATATAGCCGGAATAAGCTATATTATTTCTTTCAGCCCAGCTTGCTACTGCCTCTAAATCTATATTAATAAAACATGTTACAAAGTCTTTGTTATCTCCAAACGCTACTGCCTCTTTAATTATCCCACAAAATTTTAACTTATTTTCAATATATTTTGGAGCAAACATATTTCCTGAATTTAATTTCCCAACATCTTTTGCCCTATCAATAATCTTTAAATGTCCATTACTATCTATTACTCCGGCGTCTCCTGTCTTTACCCAGCCTTCTTTGTCTATTGTCTCTTTTGTAGCTTCTTCATTTTTATAGTAACCTTTAAACACGCCAGGGCCTTTATAAAATACTTCTCCATCAGTAATTTTAATATCTACACCAGGAAAAGCTGGTCCAACCGTATTAGGGTCCACATCACCGTCTCGATGAAGTGAAACGAAAACGGTTGCCTCAGTCTGCCCGTATAGAACTTTTAAATTAATACCTAAAGATCTATAAAAAAGAAACGTATCAGGACCCATCGCTTCACCAGCGGTATAGGCCATTCTCACTCTCGTCAGGCCTAAGTTATTTTTTAAAGGACCATATATTAAAAAATAGCCGAGGCCATAAAGCATTCTGGCTGCAAAAGGAACTTTTTCTTTATCTAGAATAAGGTTGCCCCATTTTTTAGCAGTTTTCATAAAAAAGTTAAAAACCCAAAGCTTAACTTTGGAAGCATCCTGCATTCTTACCATTAACTGAGTGAGCATACCCTCCCAAACTCTAGGAGGGGCAAAGTAATATGTTGGACCTATTTCTCGCATATCAAGAGTTAAAGTATCTCTGCTCTCTGGGCAATTTATACAAAAACCTGATATATATGATTGAGCTACACAAAATATATTGTCTCCTACCCAAGCCATTGGCAAATAAGCGACAACCTCATCATCTGGATTAGTATTTTCAATTTCACAAGCAACACTTGTTACAGATATGATATTATTATAAGACAGCAATACTCCCTTTGGCCTTCCCGTTGTACCCGAAGTATAAAGCATTATTGAAATATCGTCTTTAGATGTTTTGTTTATCTCTTGATCAAGATCAACATCTATTTCCTTACTATTTTTAAGAATAGTTTATAATGAAGAAACTATTTTTTCATTATATTTTTCTAAACCTCGAGGGTCACTATAAAAAATATTTTTAAGCAGTGGTAATTTTTCTTTAATTTCTAATAGCTTATCTACTTGTTCTTGATTTTCTACTACTGCTAGTTTGGCTTCTGCATGCTCTAATATATATTGGATTTCATCGGCTACAGAATCCTGATAGCAAGGTACTGGAATAGCACCTAATATTTGAGCTGAGGCGATAGCTAAATATAAATTCGGCCTATTGTCTCCAATTATTGCTATTTTATCTCCTCTTCTTAAACCACTATTATAAAAACCTTCTGCCAATAATAAGGCTTTATCAAAAAAGTTATTCCATGTCGTAATTTGCCAAATACCGTACTCTTTCTCTCGAATACTTGGTCTACCTTTGAAAATTACTGCGTTATCTCTCAAAATTTTAGGAAAAGTGTCTAAAGCGACAAAATCTCTCGTCATATGCATTCTTCCCCCATATAAAATATATATATATAATTAAGTTAATTTTGTATATATTTGATACTTATGAATCAAATATAATGCAAATTTTTATATGATTATTATTAATATTTATTTTTAATTAATCCATGAGGGGGAAAATATGCTACTTAAAAAAAAAATTAAACAAATTAGTATTCATAAAATTTTATTTTTAATGTTGTTTATAGGTTTTTATTTTGGATATGAGGTTTATGCTAATCCTACACAAATTATTAAAAATGTTATATGTAAAGAAAGCAGTATAATGAAAAAATACTTAGAAAAAAATCAAGATGAAAAGTTAGCTTGGCTAGGTCTTGCACAAAATGGATCAACCATAACAGAGCTTTATATTTCTAAAAAAACTAACACTTGGACCATAATAGAGACCGACACAACAGGAATGTCTTGTGCTACTATAGGTGGAAAAGATTCAAAACTTATAGACTAAATATATTTAGGAAAATATAAAAAATGTCACAGCAAGAATATATAAGTAATCTAAAATTAGAAAAAAATAATGCTAATTATACTGCATTAACTCCTATATCTTTTTTATTAAGAACCGCCAATATCTGGCCAGAAAAAATAGCATGGGTCCATGGCTCTCAAAAGGCTACATACGAAGAGCTTCTATTGCGGTGCATAAAAATATCTGATGGGCTTAAATTAAAAGGCATAAAAGAAGGGGACACAATTGCTGCTATTCTACCTAATGTTCCTTCAATGATAGAGTGTCATTTCTCTATAATGATGGCAGGAGGTATTCTAAATACAATAAATACTCGTTTAGATTCGGAAGCAATAGCGTTTATTCTTGTTCACGGGAATGCAAAAGCTGTTTTTGTCGATCCAGAGTTTAGTGATGTGTTATCTGAAGCCCTTGATAAAGTTCCACAAAATAAAAGGCCTATAATTGTTAGATGCGATGATGATGAGTTTGTACAAAATGACCAATTTAAGGATGAGCTAACTAATGATGATCTAGCAAGAATTGGAAGCTCTGATTCTATAATTACTTGGCCTAAAGATGAATGGGAAAGCTGCAGCTTAAATTATACCTCTGGAACAACTGGAGACCCAAAAGGAGTAGTCTACCATCATAGAGGTGCATGGCTTACCTCTATTAGCAACCAAATGGTATGGTCTATGGGAAAACATCCTGTATATTTATGGACACTTCCAATGTTTCATTGCAATGGTTGGTGTTTTCCTTGGACTATAACAGCTTTAGCTGGCACTCACATTTGTCTTAGAAAAATAGATGCACAAAGTATTTATGAATCAATTGATAAAAATAAGGTCACACATTTATGTGGTGCTCCAATAATTTTATCTATGTTAATTAATGCAAAACCTCAGGAAAATATAGAACTTAAAGAAAAAGTAAATATTATGACAGCTGCTGCTGCTCCTCCTCCTGCTATTTTAGCCGAAATAGAAAAAAAGGGGTTTGAAGTTACTCATGTTTATGGACTTACAGAGGTTTATGGGCCCGCTGTAGTATGTGAATGGAAAGAAGATTGGAATAAATTATTACCAGTGCCTAAATCAGAAAAAAAATCAAGGCAAGGTGTCCAATACCCTTCTTTAGAAGGTTTATCTATAAGAGATCCTAAAACTATGAAATCAGTGCCTAGAGATGGTAAAACTCTTGGTGAAGTAATGATGAGAGGAAATATGGTTATGAAAGGTTATCACAATAATGAAACAGCAAGCAAAGAATCCTTTTCTGGAGGATGGTTTCATACTGGTGATCTAGGCGTAATGCACAAAGATGGCTATATAGAGTTAAAAGATCGCTCAAAGGATATCATAATATCGGGTGGGGAGAATATTTCTTCTATAGAAATTGAAGAAGCATTATATCAAAATTCTAAAATTTTAGCCGCCGCCGTAGTAGCGAAACCTAATGAAAAATGGGGAGAAACCCCATGTGCTTTTGTCGAGCTAAAAGATGATGAACAAGCTACAGAAAAAGAAATAATTGAATTTTGTAAAAAACATCTAGCAAGTTTTAAGTGTCCTAAACATGTTGTCTTCAAAGTTATTCCTAAAACTTCGACGGGAAAAATACAAAAATTTGCATTAAGAGAAATAGCAAAAGAAATTTAGTACTATGACAAGATATAAAGTAATAATAGAATATGATGGTAAAAATTTTTGTGGGTGGCAAAAACAAAGATCTTTAATTAGCATTCAGGGAACAATTGAAGAGAGCTTGTATAAGTTCTGTGGAAAAAATATTTCTGTTTTTGGAGCAGGAAGAACAGATAAAGGTGTGCATGCTACAGGGCAAGTAGCTCATTTTGACTTAGAAGAGAGTGATTTAGAAGACAAGAATTGTAAATTAGGAAAGTTAACAATGGGTTTAAATTTTTATCTGTCCAGAGCATGTAATAATGAAATATCTATCATTGAAACAAGTAAAGTAGATGAAGAATTCCATTCTCGATTTTCAGCTAAAGGAAGAAAGTATAAATATACTATTTTAAATAAACAAACTCCTTCACCCTTATTAAAAGATAAAACATGGAGGGTGCCTCTATCTTTAAATGTTTTATTAATGCAAAAAGCCTCTTCTTTACTTATAGGCAAACATGATTTTTCTGCCTTTAGGTCGATTGACTGCCAATCTAAGTCTCCAATTAAGACCATAGATAGCATCAATATAATAAAAAATAATGAGCTAATAGATATATATGTTGAGGCAAAGTCTTTTTTAATGAATCAAGTAAGGATTATAGTAGGTACTTTAGTTGAAATTGGCTTAAATAAAAAAACAGAAAAGGATATTTTATTAGCTCTTAAAACTTCTACAAGAAGTCATGCAGGGGCTACTGCTCCTCCAAATGCATTAATTTTAGAGAAAGTAGTTTATTAAAAATTTAATTAGTTCTTTTAAAGGTATATATACCGGAGACAACTATTAATAACCCGCCTATAAAAGTTTGCATATCTGGAACAGAAAAAAAGAAGAAATAGCCAAATAAAGTTGCCCATATAATGTGCGTATAACTTATGGGAGCTAAAGTAGTTGCCTGAGCTTTAGCATAAGCTCCTAATATTAAAAATTGTCCTATTGCACCAAATAGTCCTACAGTTATTAAAAAACTCCATTCAACATTGTTTGGCATTGTCCAAGCTTGCATTCCAGAGGCAGGGTCATAATCTATTAATACTAGAATTGTAGTTCCTAATAATCCTGCAGCTCCAGAAAAAAATAAGCTAGTAATTGCAGATTCTACCGGCGCTAAAACTCTAGTTCCAATCTGATATAGTGAATAAAATAAAGCTCCCGCTATTCCATAAAGTATTCCTGACAACCAATACATATCTATTTTTTGAATCCCCCAAATATTGTTCGGATCAATAACTATAATCATTCCTATAAAACCTGCAATTACTGCTAGCAAAGTACGAACGTGAATTTTTTCTTTTAAAATTAAAGGGGCAAGAATAGTTGTTATTAATGGGGCAAAAAATAAAATGATCGTGGCTTCTGCAAGTGAAAGCCTAGACAGTGAAGTAAAAAAACAATAGGTCATTAGTAATAAGGCTATAGATCTCAATATTTGAACTTTAATTAGCTTTGGAAACTTAATGCCAGTTTTATAGCCCATACTTTCTAAAGATATTACTGTTATAAAAATGATAATAAAATGAAAAGTATATCTTGCCCAAACTATCTGCGAAACAGAAAAAGTGCCAGATAAATGCTTGGCGAGAGCTTCCATAGTAGCAAAAGATAATAAAGTAAGGACGTATATTAATATTCCTATTTTTTCATCTTCAATACGCACTTTAATATAATAGCTTTATCATTCAGAGTGCGCTTCCTGGTATTTTTTTATAATATCATAATAAATTAGCGTCAAAGACTCTAAATCTTCAACTGAAATTGCTTCATCAGTTTGGTGCATCGTTTTTCCTACCAAACCAAATTCTACTACATTACAAATATCTTTAATAAACCTAGCATCAGAAGTGCCTCCACTAGTAGATAATTCTGGCTCTAATCCTGTAATATTTTTAACAGAGCTAGCAACTATTTCTATAAAAGTATCGGGCTTAGTTAAAAAAGGATGTCCACTTAGCTCCGTTTCTAAATCCCATGAAAAACTCGCTTTATCATAAGATATAGACTCAATCGTATTTTTTATTTTCTCCACTAAACTATCTTCTGATTGAAGCACATTAAAACGAATATTAAATTTTGCTTCAATTTTTGAAGGAATTACATTTGAAACCGTATTACCAGTATCAATAGAAATGAACTCCATATTAGAAGGTTGAAAATGCTCATTTCCATCATCTAATATTAAACTAGATAAAACTGAAACAAAATTAGACATTACAGGCAGAGGATTTGATGCCTTGTGTGGATAGGCGACATGCCCTTCTTTTCCGCTTATAATTAAAGTCCCATGCAAGCTCCCTCTTCTACCAATTTTAATCATTTCTCCTAATGTGTTAGGGTTTGTAGGTTCTCCAACTATACAATGGTCAATTATTTCTCCCATTTCTTTAAGTTTAGGAAGCATAGTTTTTGTTCCGTGTTTTGCTGGGCCTTCTTCATCTCCTGTTAATAAGAAGCTAACAGCAAAAGTATTATTATAATCATTATGGTACCTAGCAAAAGCGGCTATAAAAGCTGCGATAGAGCCTTTCATATCAGCAGCTCCTCTGCCAATTAGCATTCCTTCTTGAACCTTAGCTTCATAAGGGGCAGATACCCAGTTTTCTTTATTGCCAGCAGGCACTACATCTGTATGTCCTGCAAAGCATAAGTTTCTTCCCTTGCCAATCTTAGCGTAAAGATTATTTACAAGCGCTTCTTTTCCAACTCCTTTAATATCTCCTGATGGCATTCTAAAGCACTTAAAACCTAATAAAACTAATATTTCCTCTACGAAAAAAAGTGCTCCTTCATCTCTTGGTGTTTCTGAAGGGAATCTAATCAACTCTTTAGCTATATATAGAGGGTCCGAAAGCTGGTCTTTTTTTATGTTAAAATTCAAAATTTAATCTTTCATTTGATTTGTGTATTATATAGTTCAAATAATTACTTATTGGAACATCTTAAATTATAAGGCTATAGTCAAATAAGAAATTGTTTAATTATTAGGAATATATATATGGCATATTGGTTATTTAAATCAGAACCAGGCACGTGGTCATGGGAAGACCAAATGAATAAAGGTATAGAGGGAGAAGGGTGGGATGGAGTAAGAAACTATCAAGCCAATAATAATATGAAAAAAATGAAAATTGGAGACCTAGGTTTTTTTTATCATTCTGTTAAAGAAAAACAAATAGTTGGTATTGTAAAAGTAATTGGCGAACATAGACCTGACCCCACTGATAAAAAAAATATATTTGGAATGGTGGTAATAGAAGCAATTAAGACAGTAAAAAAATATGTTACTTTAGCTGAAGTTAAGTCTAATAAAAAATTAGCTGAATTCGCCCTTATAAAACAATCAAGGCTTTCTGTAGTTCCTGTCTCTGAAGAACATTGGAAAGAAATCTGTAAAATGGCTCAAACAAAAAGTAGTTTTTAAAATATGCATAATATTTATGAAGAGACAGGTATTATGAAAAATACTAAACTATGTAAGATTGAAGATTTACAGGAAAAAAAAGCTTTAGTTATAAGAGGTGAAAATAAATATCTACCCGGTATTATTGTTTATAAAGGAAAAGAGTCAATTCATGTATGGGGTAATGATTGTCCCCATGCCAATTTATCTTTGGATTTAATAGAAGGAAAAGTACAATCTAAAAACAATGATTTGCTTTGTGCTAATCATGGCGCTAAATTTAATCCGGAAACAGGGGAGTGCTTTAAAGGCCCTTGTAAAAATTCCTTTTTAAAAGCCTTTCCTTTTAAAATAATAAATAATTACTTAATAGCTGGAAATTAATCTTATCTTTAACTAATAATAATTCATAATTGTGGGGGTATAAATATGAGCAATAATTTAATTAAAATTAAAAATAAATGGAAAGAAAACGCTCTATTAAATGAGAATGAATATATGGAGCTTTATAAAGAATCTTTAGAAAACCCTGAGGACTTCTGGGCAGAGCAAGCAAAATGTATAGATTGGTTTACCCCTTTTAGTAAAGACGCCATAAAAAAAGTAAATTTTTCTAAAACTAATTTAGAAATAAAATGGTTTTATGATGGCAAACTAAATGTTTCATATAATTGTATTGATCGCCACCTAGAAAAAAAGGGGGATAAAACTGCAATAATATGGGAAGGTGATGACCCTCAAGAAAGTAAGCATATTTCATATAGAGAATTGCATTTAGAAGTCTGTCTAATGGCCAATGTTTTAAAAAGTAAAGGTGTAAAAAAAGGTGACAGAGTAACAATTTATATGCCCATGATTCCTGAGGCTACATATGCCATGTTAGCTTGTGCAAGAATAGGCGCCATTCATTCCGTTGTCTTTGGTGGTTTTTCTCCAGATAGTATTGCGGATAGAATTATAGACTGTAAATCAGACTATGTTATTACCTCTGATGAAGGATATAGAGCAGGCAAAATCATACCTTTAAAAAATAATGTGGATATTGCCCTAAACAGATGTCCAAATGTGAAAAGTGTATTGGTTATTAAAAGAACAGGAAATAAAATAAATATGTTTCCTAATAGAGATATTTGGTGGCACGAAGAAAAGCTAAAAGTTAGCAAAGATTGCGAACCAACTGTTATGAATGCTGAAGATCCATTGTTTATTTTATATACGTCAGGATCAACAGGGAAACCCAAAGGTGTTTTACATACATCCGGTGGCTATATTGTTTATGCTGCAATAACACATAAATATATATTTGATTATAAGGAAAACGAAGTCTATTGGTGTACTGCGGATGTGGGTTGGGTCACTGGCCACTCTTATATCGTTTATGGTCCTTTAGCTAATGGGGCAAAAACGCTTATGTTTGAGGGGGTTCCAAATTACCCAAGCTCTTCAAGATTCTGGGAAGTAATTGATAAACACAATGTTAATATATTCTACACCGCTCCTACTGCTATTAGAGCCCTAATGAAAGAAGGGGACGCACCAGTTAAATCAACCAAAAGAGATAGTCTTAGGATTTTAGGAAGCGTAGGGGAACCTATCAACCCAGAGGCGTGGGATTGGTATTATAAAGTTGTAGGCTCTGAAAAATGTCCAGTTGTGGACACTTGGTGGCAAACAGAAACTGGAGGAATATTAATTAGCCCACTTCCCGGAGCAACCGATCTAAAACCAGGTTCAGCAACCAAACCATTTTTTGGAATTTCTCCTGCATTAGTAGATAATGAAGGAAAAAAACTTGAGGGAGTGGCTGAAGGCAATCTCGTATTAGAAACATCTTGGCCAGGCCAAATGAGAACAGTTTATGGCGATCATATGCGCTTTGCTGAAACTTATTTTTCTACTTTTAATGATGTATACTTTACTGGAGATGGAGCCAAAAGAGATGCTGATGGCTATTGGTGGATAACAGGAAGAGTAGATGATGTCATTAACGTAAGTGGACACAGAATGGGGACCGCAGAAGTAGAAAGCGCCTTAGTATCAAATATAAATGTAGCAGAATCTGCGGTAGTTGGATATCCTCATGATATAAAAGGCCAAGGAATATATGCCTATGTCACTTTAACTGATAACACCTCTCCTTCAGAAGAGCTTAAAAAAGAATTAGTAAATTGGGTAAGAAAAGAAATAGGCCCTATTGCTACTCCAGACCTTATTCAATGGGCTCCATCTCTGCCTAAAACACGTTCTGGAAAAATTATGCGGAGAATACTTAGAAAAATTGCAGCTAATGAACATGATCAACTTGGAGACATATCTACGCTTGCAGACCCAAGTGTTGTGAAAGAACTGGTTAATAATAGAATGAATAGATAGTTTAAAAATCAGAGACTCTTCCATTTTTTTCCCAATCTCCATATCTAGTTGGCTCAGGGCCCTTTTGCCCTCCTATTTCTTTAGGTTTTTTAGGCTCTTTAACTTTTTTAACTTGCTTAGAATATACTTTTTTATGTTTTTTCATGCAATATCCTTAATATTAATATTAAAGTGTAATTATACTAATATAGTAACAAAAAAGAAAATAATTAATGCCCATTAATAATATAAATTCGAGACTTCTGGCTCTTAAAGAAATAGAAGGCCTATTAAATGGAGATGGCCATAATCCTATTAATAATGGAGACAGTTTTTATAAATCTATACTTGGTATATCAATAAGAAGATTAGGTGAAATTAAATTTCATATAGAAAAATATATTAAAAAGCCTCTTAAGCAAAACCAAAATATTATTAAAGCAAATTTAATTATTGGAACAAGTCAAATATTATATATGAGAGTTCCTAAATATGCTGCTGTAAATGCAAGCGTTGAACTTGCAAAAATACATTCGCCGCATCATGTAAAATTTATTAATGCTATACTGAGGCAAATTGTAAGAGATTTTGAAAATGATAAAATTCAAGACTTAGATCCATTAATTAATATCCCTAATGAAATAATAATTAGATGGAAAAAGCATATTAATAATATTAATTTAAGAAAAATAGCTAAACAGCACCTTATAATTCCACCGGCCTTAGATATAGCTTTATCAAGAAAAGAGAGTGTTGATGTATGGTGTAAAAATTTAAAAGGCGAAATTTTTGGAAAGAATAATATTAGGCTTAAAAATGATTATGGAAAAATTGATGATTTAACTGGATACGACCAAGGAGCATGGTGGATACAAGACATAGCAGCGCAATTGCCATCAAAAATTTTACTATCTTCAATAAAAAAAAATGCCTGCGTCATAGATATGTGTGCAGCACCAGGTGGAAAAACAGCTCAATTATTAACTAATGGTCTAGATGTTACTTCTATAGAATCAAATGAAAAACGTGCAAATCTATTAAAAAATAATCTTAAGAGACTTAATCTAACTACTAAATTAATTGTGGAAGATGCCAGCGAATTTAAAACAGAAAAATTAGCGGATGCAATCTTAATAGATGCTCCTTGTTCTTCTACCGGTACAGTTAGAAAAAACCCTGATATTTTGTGGAGGTTATCAGTTAAAAAAAATGGTTTTTTAAGTACTTTGATTCCTTTGCAAAGTCGCCTTTTGAAGGCGGCAACTACTATGGTTAAGCCAAAAGGAATAATTATATACTCTGTTTGCTCTTTAGAAAAAGAAGAAGGCGAAAATCAAATTATTGATTTTATAAAAAAACATAGTAACTTTAAAATAAGCCCTATAAGTAAAAATGAAATAGATATTACGCACGAAGCAATTACCAAAGAAGGGTTTATAAGAACTTTTCCATATTTTAGTGAAGAGTTAGGAGGCATGGATGGTTTTTTTATAGCAAGATTAGAAAAAACGCATTAAAACTATAGATAATTATAACTTAATTAAGTTTTGAGATTGATTTTATATTGAAAAAAAATAATATACTTATATCCCCCTCAATTTTAGCAGCTGATTTTTCTAAGCTAGGGCAAGAAATTATAGATGTAGATAAAGCAGGTGCAGATTGGATACATTTAGATATAATGGATGGTCACTTTGTTCCTAATCTTACCATTGGTCCAGATGTAGTCTCAAGCTTGCGACAATATACTAAAAAATTATTTGATGTTCATCTAATGACAAAGCCCGCAAATAATTGGTTAGAACCTTTTGCTAAAGCAGGTGCAGATATAATAACGATTCACCTAGAAGCAGAAAATGATATTAATGAGTCTTTAAAAATTATAAAAGGCCTAGGCCTAAAAGCTGGAATATCTATAAAACCTTCTACTCCAGAAATTATGTTAGAAAAGTATCTAGAATTAAGCGACCTGATTCTAGTAATGACAGTAAATCCAGGGTTTGGTGGACAAAAGTTTATGAACGAACAATTAGATAAAATACGTAATATAAAAACAATGCAAAATACTTTAGGGCTTTCCTTTGATATAGAAGTTGATGGAGGAATTAATGAAAACACCTCTAAATTATGTATAGAAGCAGGAGCTAATGTTTTAGTAGCAGGCAATGCTATTTTTTCTGAAAATGCTAATAACTATTCTCACCTTATTAACCTCCTTAGAGATAAAAACTAAGGAAATACAAATTGTCAGCTAAAATTAAAAGCCTGCAACTATCTGATTATATTTATAAAAGTAATCTATATAATTTTTGGCTTAAATATAATGCAGATGAAAGTATATCAAATAGTATTATAGACCCTTGGAAAGGAGAAGGCTATCTTGCAGATGCAATTTTTCAAGGCAGGTATAACTTTGCAGGACAAGAAATACACTCTCCTAATAAACCTCTATGGGAACCAAATGGCGTAGGGCCTTGGTGGGTTGCAGAAATGCATGGTTTTTCTTGGCTAAGGCATTTCAAGGCTAGAGATGGAAAAACATCGAGGCAGTTTGCCAGATCACTGATTAATGATTGGATGATGAGCGGTAATAAAAATTATAGCCCCCTAAGTTGGAAAATAGATGTCTTAGGCAGAAGAATAAGCGCTTGGATTTGCTATTCAGAAATGATTAGTGAAGATGCTGATAAGATATTTTTAGAAAAGTTTTGTAAATTACTCACTGCTCAATCTAAACACTTAAGTAGAGCAATAAAAAAGTATGATAAAGAGCCTGAAGTCTTTACTGCCCTTAGAGGCCTTTTCATATCCGGAATATGTCTAAGTGGGGGAAACAAAAGGTATAATCAAGCAAAAAATATTTTATTATATGCATTAAATGATCAAATTTTAAATGATGGGTGCCATATAAGTAAAAAGCCTTCAGTTACTTTAGACATTCTAACGGACTTAATTTGGATAAGAAATACTTTAACAAATAATGACCCTCTTCTCGAACTAATAGATAATAATATTACAAAAATTAGTCATGCTATAAGATCATTACGCTTAGGTGATGGCACTCTAGCCAGAATAAATGGTGGAAGATCTTATTCTCGTGATGCAATAGATAAGGTTTTAGAAAAAACAGGTATAAAATTAAGGTCACGTATTTCGTCTAGCCTCACTTCTTCTGGTTATGAAAGACTTGCATCTGGTAGATCAATAATAATAATGGATTGCTCTTATGATAATAAAAATATCTATAATGGTTTGCTTAGTTTTGAAATGAGCGTTGGACGGGATAGGCTAATAGTAAATTGTGGTCCTACTCCCAATAATGATAAAAGTTGGAAAAAAGCTTTAGCAAGTTCAGCTGCTCACTCCTGCCTTGTAATTAATAATACTAACTCTTCTTCTGTTCAAAATAATACTAAAACTAAAATTAATGTTACTAGAGAGGTTACTTCAGGCTTTGAAATTATTTCAGCAAAACATAATGGATATGAAAATCTATATTCTGCTATGCACAAAAGACTACTAAAACTAGATTCTAGAGGCACCCTTCTAAAAGGTGTTGATAATATTATGTCTGGGCCAGGAATAGAATTTAAAATACATTTCCATTTACACTATAAAGTAAATGTAAGCCTTACTAGAAACAAAGAAAGAATTCTTCTTCAACTTCCTAGTGGGGTTTGGGAATTTTTTGTATTGAAAAATAATACTTCATTGAACTTAAATATAGAGAAGTCTATTTATATAGAAGACAATGGCTTAATAAAAAATACAAATCAGTTTATTATCAAGGGTAAAACTATAAATTCTGGAACCAATATAGAATGGTGTTTATCAAAAAAAAACTTATGAGCGAACAATGCACCCTGCTATTGAAAGGCCTACACCAAAGCCCATTAACATGACCTTCATGTTTGGTTTAAATTGGCCTCTATCTTTAGCTTGTTTTATTGCTATAGGTATAGTAGCGGAAACTGTGTTTCCTATGTTCTTAATATTTTGAAACCATTTATCATCAGGTATATTTAGCTTAGATTTTAATTTTCTTAATATAACTGAACTAGCCTGGTGAAAAATAAATAAATCTATATCTTCTTGCTGCAAACCTGCTTTAGCAAGAAGTTCATTAAAAACTTTAGGTACTTCACGATAAGAGAACTTAAATACCTTTTGACCATCCATAAACAATTGTTCTTTCCCATGATTATCTTCTAGTGTAAGCAAATTTCCGCCGCTGCCATCTGTAAAAAAACAGAAAGGGCCAATGCTGCCCTCTCCCTTACTCTCTATTATAGCCGCCGCCGCTCCATCAGAAAAGATAGGTCTATTTGTTCTATCATTTTTAGGAATATAGTTAGTATAAGTGTCCGCACAAATGACTAGAACTTTTTTTAAACCTTGTTGGTAAATCATAGAGCTTGCAGCAGATAGTCCATATACAAAGCCTGAACATCCTTGTATTAAATCGAAAGCCATCACATTTTTAGGTAAATTTAATATATCCTGTATTAAGCAGGCTGATGTTGGTAGCCTTGAGAAAGGAGATTGGCTTACGTGAATTATTCCATCGATATTATCTGAGTCTACTTTTTCTAATAACTTTTTTGAAGCTTCAATTACTAAGCTTTTTTCATCTTCATTTTCACCTAAAGTATGCCTAGAATGAATTCCAGTTTTATCTTTTAATTTTTCTATTATCCAATCAGGATTAATTTTTCCCAAATCTTCTAAAGATTCTTTGTTTTTACCCAAAACATATTCTATATTAGTAATTTGCAAACTATAATACCCTTATGGTGTTATTGTTATTATTCAGTATTAAATATATTAACAACAATATATAAACAAAGTATGGAATTTATCAATTTTAACTATAAAATAAATCATATAATTTATAAAAGAAATAATAATGTCACCTATAACCAATAAAAGCCTCTATGAAATTAAACGTATTATCGCGCAAATTGCAGATAAAGCAGCAAAAGTTATAATGCAAAATATTAATTCTCCAATAGAAATAAAGGAAGATAATACTCCTGTTACTGAAGCTGACAAGAAATCTGACAAATTAATAAATAAAGAACTATTGAAAGCTTTTCCTAATATTCCAATCTTAAGTGAAGAAAGAACGCCGCAAAACAATGCTTTTGGAAAGAATTTACATTGGATAATAGATCCTTTAGACGGCACAAAATCATTTATAGAAGGTGATCAGGATTTTTGTGTTTGTATTGCATTGGTTTTAAATACAAGGCCAATATTAGGATGCATTGCTCACCCGCCTTCAAAAATATTATGGGCGGGAGGTAGAGAAATTGGCGCATATAAAAAGAATAATAAGGATGATTTTGAAAAAATAAATTGTAGAGATGTTCCAGAAGAAGGTCCAACAATCGCCATAAGCAAACATCATATTGGGCCTAAGTTAGAAAAATGGCTTTCATCAATAAATTTTATCAATAAATTAAAAGTAGGTAGTGCTATAAAATTTACTCTGATCGCAGAAGGAAAAGCAGATATTTTTCCTCGAACTAGTCCTACCTATGAATGGGATAGCGCTGCTGGTGAAGCAATAATACAAGGCTCTGGTGGGCAAGTTACCCAAATGAATGGTGAAAATATGATTTATGGAAGAGAAAATAAAAAGAATCCTAACTTTATTGCTTTTGGAAGACCAAATTGGGAAAAATTCATAAAGGGAAATAATAGTGGATAAAGTAATATATTTAATTTGGCCAATTAGTTTCATAATGAGTTTTATAATAAGCCTAATAACAATCAAGACTTCACTAAGATTTTTAACAAAAACAATAGATATCCCTAATCAACGTTCAAGCCATAGCAGGCCAACACCTAAAGG
>MDTG01023957.1_pt1 | contig 25265 bp, 21 predicted proteins | sample 811421 | NCBI WGS metagenome assembly MDTG01 (sample SAMN05326645, study PRJNA326480) | marine metagenome | isolation source: seawater | place: Pacific Ocean: South East | collected 2011 | reverse complement strand
TAAATTATTGCCCCTGAGGCCTCGTGCTGGAATTGGTAGACAGTCTGGACTTAAAATCCAGTGGGATTTATTCCCGTGGCGGTTCGAGTCCGCCCGAGGCTACCACAAAAAAAAATGGTTTAAATTTTATATGAAAGTTCTAATAACTGGCGGCGCAGGTTTCTTAGGCTCTAACCTATGCTATTCATTAATAAAATTAAAATCTATTGATAAAATTTATTGCTTAGACTCCCTTTATACAGGTAAGAAATCGAATATTAGTTCTTTAGAGACAAATAAAAAGTTCGAATTTATTAAACATGATATTAGGAAGCAGATAAAACTAGAAGTTGATTGTATTTTTAATTTAGCCTGCCCTGCATCTCCTCCTAAATATCAGAAAGATCCTTTTTTAACATTAGATACTTGCTACCATGGAACAAAAAATATTTTAGAATTGGCAAAAAAAAATAATGCCATAACTTTCCATGCATCCACTAGTGAAATTTATGGTAATCCTAATATCAATCCTCAAAAAGAAGAGTATTTTGGCAATACAAATTGCTACGGGCCAAGGTCATGTTATGACGAAGGCAAAAGAATTGCTGAGACTTTAATTTTCGAATATCAGAATAAATTTAATCTTAAAATTAAAATTGGAAGAATTTTTAATACTTATGGTCCAATGATGGACAAAAACGATGGAAGAGTAATTTCAAATTTTATCAATCAATGTATCAATAATAAACCAATAACTATTTATGGCGATGGAGATCAAACTAGATCATTTTGTTTCGTTGATGATTTAATCAAGGTCATGAAATTGTTATGTTTTTCGAAAAAAGAAATTATATCACCTATTAATATTGGTAACAATAAAGAGACAACAATTAAGTCAATAGCAAAAAAAATTAAAACAAAAACTAATTCATCATCAGAAATTATATTTTTAAATAAACCTATTGATGACCCCCATATTAGAAGACCAGATATTACGAAAGCATATAAATATTTAAATTGGAAACCTATAATAAAGCTAGATGATGGACTTGATAAAACAATAAAATATTTTAAATCCCAAAAAAAAATTATAGCTTAAAAAGTTTGGAAATATGATGCAAACCTACTGAAGGTAGCTTTGAAATTATCAAAGTTTTTGCTATACCAAATTCGCGAACTCTATGATTTATTGGTAGTTGTGAAAACTTAAAACTCGTTCTGGAAATAAGAGCATTAAATTCCCACCAAAACCCATCTATCATTGTAAATGATTGAGAGGAAATAAATTTAGTTACATTACTGTTCCAAAGTAAATATGGACAACTTGGATCTTTTAGTGAAGTTTTTATTTTCATCTTATATATAAAATAGAACATTCTTGAAACAAGTATTCTATGGAAATGATCTTTTCTAGGATTTCTATATCCGATAATTAAATCAAAGTCATTTTTTAAACTCCAGAAATTCCAAAAGTCTTTAGGATCACATTGACCATCTCCATCTAGAAAAAGTAGATATTCTGCATTTGAGTATTTAATTCCATCGAAAACTGCTTTTGCGTATTTTTTTCTTTCTTTGCCTGTTATAAAATCAAGAGGATATTTATTTTTTAAATCTTTTAAAATTGAAACAGTATTATCTGAGCTACCATCTTCTGTGATTAAAATTTGTGAGTTATCTATTTTAACAATAATCTCATCATAGATTTCTTTGACTGTTTTTTCTAAGTTATCAGCTTCATTATGAACTGGTAATAATATTTGGAGTTTATATTTATCGCTCATGAAGGAGCTTATCTAAATTTTTTCTAATAAAGTTAATATCTTTAGTCTCTGAATACCATTCAACAGTTTTTTTAATTCCTTCTTCAACAGAAGTTTCTGGAATCCAATTAAGTTTTTCCTTCATTATTGAGACATCTACAGCTCTGCTGTATGCACCGACAGGCTTTTCTAAGTTAAAAAAGTATTCAGTTGGGTGATTATTAGTACAATCCGAGATAATTTTTACAAGGTCAATTATTTTAGTATGCAAATCTGTGCCAATGTTAATTGCAGAACAATCAGTAATAACTTCTGATGATTTGATGAGCCCTTTAGCAATATCCTTAACATAGACGAAACTTCTATCTTGATTTCCATCACCCCATATCTCAAAAGGATCTTGTCCAATTAAGGATTTAGCAATTAAAGCTATCACTGCATGAGACTCATTTTCTCTTTCGCCATAAGCAACCATAAATCTACAAGAAACTCCTTTCATGCCATATTGTTTATTGTAAGCTTTAAGAGCTGTTTCACCTGCTAACTTAGCTAAACCATATTCTAAATCAGGTGCACACTTTCCATTAACGAAAGGGTCGACCATATCTTCTTTAAGGTAAATATATTTATCATCAATTGGCTTGACTTGTAGATCCATAGGGTACACACAACCAGAGCTAGCAAAGCAAACTCTATCAACTTTATTTAAATGGGCAGCCTTAAAAACGGTACTATCTATAACTAGATTATTAGAACATTCAACAGGATGAGTTGCTATATATCCCCTTCCCCCATGAGCGGCAGCAAGATGAAATATTACATCGCAATTTTTTGTATTCTGGATCATCGACTCTAGCGATCGGCAATCTGACTCAATAATTTCACAGTTTTTTGAAATTGAAGATAAGTTTTCCATCTTACCACTAGTAAAGTTGTCTAAAACTTTGAGATTAACACCAAGTTCAATGAGCTCTTCACATAAATGGCTACCTATAAAAGAGGCTCCACCAGTGACAACAACATTTTTGTTTTGCCAAAATTTTATATTCATTATTATTTTGATTATTTGATATATAATAAAATGTAAATGTCAATTGTTCAAACTGTTAAAAGTAGAGCTCCATTAAGAATAGGTATTTCAGGAGGAGGCACTGATATTGAAAGTTTTTCCAAATTGTATTCTGGTTGTGTTATTAATGGGGCTATTAATCTCTATTCAACTTGTCTAATAAAATTAACTAAGAGAAAATATGATTATTTTGAAAGCTTGAATAATAAAGAATTTATCAAGGTATATAATAAGAAAGATTTATCTCTTAAATATGACGATCAATTAAACCTTATAATTGGAGTATATAAATATTTTACTGATCACTTCAAGATTAATAACAAATATAAGATTAGTATTCAGACTTATTTAGATGTTCCAGGTGGATCAGGGCTAGGTGGATCATCCACTTTGATAGTTTCACTAATTGAGGGCTTAAAAAAGATTTTTAACTTAATTTTTGATGATTATGAAGCTGCTGAATTAGCCTATAAAATTGAAAGGAAGTTTTTAAAAATACCTGGGGGAAGGCAGGATCAATATGCAGCTGTATTTGGAGGAATAAACTATATGGATTTTGAAAAAAATGGGAGAGTCATAGTTAATCGCCTAAATATTGTTCATGATATTATTAATGAACTTGAGGATAATTTAGTTCTTTTTTATACAGATCAAAGAAGGAACCATCATGAAGTAATTAATAAGCAGATTAAAAATATAGGTATATCAAATAGTATAACTATAAAAAATCTAAAAAAGATTAAGGCTGAATGTATCGATATGAAGAATAATTTATTGAAAAATGAACTTGATAAAATACCTGAAACATTCATTAAATCTTGGTCATTCAAAAAAAAAATATCAGATAATGTCACTGATGATAAATTTGATTATTTATTAAATCTCGCACTTAATAATGGAGCAATGGCTGGAAAATGGTCTGGAGCTGGCGGTGGTGGGTTTATGATATTCTACACTGATTATCAAAACAAAAGAAAATTGATTGAATTCTTATCAAATGCTGAATTTGGAAAAATATACAATTTTAGTTTTGTTAAACAAGGTGCTCAATCTTGGTTTGTTAAGTAAATAGTTTTTTTTCTACCATTTCACAAATTGTATGGTTTAAAAATAAATAAATTTCTTGGATACGATCAGTTCTTACGGTGTTGATATTAAAACAAATGTTAGATAATCTTGAAGTTAAAGTTTCTTTTTTACCCATAAATGTCAAAAAATTGATATTGTTTAAATTTAGATATTTTGCAAATTTTTCTACGTTTTTACTCTGACCACTAGTAGTCAGTAAAATTATGACATCATTTTTATTTAAAAAAGCCTCATATTGTCTTATGAAGATATTTTCATAATTGGTATCGTTTGAAATAGCAGTAATACTTGAAATATTTGAGGTAAGTGCATGCGCCCTCAATGGTGGTCTGTTTTTTATAGTAAAATAAGAAATATATTCACCAACTATGTGCTGAGCATCTGAAGCGGACCCTCCATTACCACAAACGTAAAGTGTGCCATTTTTTTTCAATGATTTCACAATTAAATCAACACTTTCATTACATTTTATAGAGTATTTATTTAAGTCTTGATGCAATGTTGCAATGTCTTCTAAATTCTTTAAAAATAAATTCTCTGTCATGAATTAACTTTATATAAAAGAATTAATGAAAACAACAATCATATTAGTGCCTGTATATAATGAGGAAGGAAATATAAGTAAGTTTTGTAAAAAAATTTTAGAAATAGATTTAATTGATGAGAGTGAAATTAAAGTTTTATTTATAGATGATGGCAGTGATGATAAAACTTGGGAATTAATAAAAAAGAATTGCTCACAAAATAATATTTTTTTAGGTTTAAAATTAGTTAAAAACTTTGGAAAAGATCTATCTGTAAGAGTAGGTTTAGATTACTTAAAAGATAAAAAGTTTAATAATTTAATTATTATGGATGGAGATATGCAACATCCTATAAAATCTATTAATGATTTTATAAAAAAAAGTGATGGTAAACACATAGTTCAAGGATTAAGGTCTAAAACTAATAGCTCAGTTTATAGAAGAATTTTTAATCATTTTTTTTATTTTTTAGTTAATATCCTATCTGATACAAAAATATTAAATAATTCGACTGAATTTTGCTTAATTCCAAAAAAATACATAAAATTTATATCATCAGAACTTGAGTTTGATGGTAATATTAAAATTACACTCTCAAAATTAATAAATAAAAAATATAATTTATTTATGTCTCCGGAAAGAGAAGCGGGAAATTCAAAGTTTAATTTAAAAAAACTTATTTTTTTAGGAATAGAATTGATTATAAAGAAAGCATCTACTCCACTTAAATTTATAATTATCCTAGCAATTTTTTTAATGCTAATTATATTTTTAATAATTATGTATTATATGAATTATGAAACTGGCAATAAATTATTTTTTTATATCTTAATACTAAATACGTCTATCTTAGTATTTACTTTATTGTACTTATTTTATATATCTATGAGAATAATATATTTACCAAAATATAGTTATGATTATGACTCATTAATTGAAGAAAAAATTAATTGATCTTATAGTATTGTTTAAACCAATTTATGTATTCCTTGATACCGAACTCAATTTGATTAGACTCAAAAAAGCCAAATGATTTTTCATATTTAGTAGTGCTTGAATTTGAAGTTAAATTTTCATAATCATTGGAAGATAATAAATTTTTCCTAAATTTATAACCAAGATTTTTTTCAAATAAATAGATAATTTTATTAACTTTTAAAGGTTTTCCAAAACCTATATTAAAAATCTCTTGAATTTGCCTTTTGTCTCGAATTAATTTTAAAATTATCTTATATGTAGAAAAAATAGCATCATCAATATATGTGAAGTCTCTTTTATTATTTCCTTTATTATAAAGATTTAATTTATGATTATCTTTATATGCAAACATAATCTTACTCATAAGCATATCTGGTCTTCCATAAGGTCCAAAAACAGTGAAATATCTAAGACCTATAGAACTAATTCCTTTTTTATAATAATAAGAAATTAAAGTTTCATTTATTTTTTTAGTTGTAGCATAAAAATTTTTCTCAATATTTAATATATCGCTTTCTGAATTTATTTTTTTTTTATTACCAGAATAGACAGAACTTGATGAAGCATATACAATTTTCTTTATTTTATTTTTGATCATAAATTCCAATAAATTAAATGAGGCTAAGATATTATTATCGAAATATTTTTTTCGATTTATTTCTGATAATTTGATTCCAGGTTGAGCAGCAAGATGTATTACGACATCTATATTTTTAATTGATAATGTCTCAATTTTACAAACATCTAACTTAAAAAAAGTATAATTTTCAAATTTTTTAAGTAATTTATTTCTATTTTTTTTTATATTTATATCGTAATAATCGTCCAAATTATCTATACCAAAAACACAGTGACCCATTTCTAGTAATTTCTTAGATAAATGGAAACCAATAAATCCTGCTGAACCAGTAACCAAAAAAGATTTGTTTTTAGTTTTCAAGACAGAATTCTATTCAAATATTCTATTTGTTTTTTTAAATTTTTATCGTAATTACCAACCATAAAACCATAATCATGTATATATCTTGAATTAGTATTCAAAACTTTGTTCACTTTAAAATATTTAGAATATTTTTGACTGATAAAATCTCCACCTATTACTCGTCGACAATCAATTTTATTTTTTGCAAGAGTATCTACTAATTTACGGATAGGATATTTATTTTTATTTTTAATAATTAGTGAAAAATTAAACCATGAACTTTTACCAATTTCTTCTTGGATGATAAAATTATCATTATTACAAAATGTATTTACAAAAAATTCTGCATTTTCCCTTCTTATTTTTAACATTTTTTTTGATTTATTAAGCTGAATATTTCCTAAGGCACCAGACAACTCCATTGGCCTTAAGTTGTAACCAGGTAAAATAAATTCAAAACCTTTTTTAAACTTATAATATGGACTTTGTGCAATATCAATTTTATGTCTGATCCACCCATGTGATCGAATTGATAATAAAGTTTCATATATCTTTTTCGAATTAGTCAAAATCATCCCGCCCTCTATAGTGGTCAAATGATGACTATAATAAAAAGAAAAGCTACTCATAAGCCCAAATGAACCGGCTAATTTATTATTCAGCTCAGCTCCAAAGGCTTCACAATTGTCCTCTAATAAAATTAGATTATTTTTTTTGCATATCTTGCAAATTTTATCGTATTCGTTTGGATTGCCTAATGCATTAATTGCAAATATAGCTTTAGTCTTTTTTGTAATAGCTTTTTCTATTTCTGACGAATTAAAGTTTAATGTTTTGAGGTTAACGTCTACAATATTTAAATTTAAATTATGAAAATATAACGGGCTATAACTAGTGCTCCAACCTAAGCTGGGGACAATAACTTCATCATTTTTTTTTAATAGATTTAAGATATTTAGAGTAGAAAAAATTAAATGATTTGCTGAAGATCCTGAATTTACCATAACAGCGTATTTCATTGAATGGTATGCTGCAAAATTTTTTTCAAAACTCTCAACATTCTTCCCTAAGGTTAAATTTCTTTTCTTTAGTAATTTTGTTACAACATTTAACTCTGTAGAGGACCAATTATCATAAGCTAATGGATACTTCATTTTATCTAATTATTGATTTGTAATACTCATAAGTATTATTAATAGCTGAAGTGAAATCAGTAAAGTTATTAAATCCAATTTTTTTTAATTTATTAGTAGAAATATTTTTAGACAAAACCCCATCTGGATAATCCTCATTAAAAATAAATTTTACTTTCTTATTAAGTAAGATTTTTGTTATTTTTCTATAATAATCTTCTACTGTTATATTCATACTTGATGCAAAATTAATAATTGAGGGCATTCGATTATAGTTTTCGATGAAAAATTTTGTAAATTTACATAAATCTTTTATATAAACAAATTGTCTTTTTGGTTTTCCTGTCCCAAAAATAGTAATTTTATCAATTTTTCTACATTTAAAATCATGTGTCTTTTTTATAATCGAAGATATTAAATGACTTTTTTCTTCATGAAAACTATCGTATTCACCGAAAAGATTACATGGGATAATTGTTTTATAATTTTTATTTTTTTCATAATTTGCGTATTCAATTAATTTATGAATTATGTGTTTTGAAAGAGCATAGCCCTCATTTGTAAATTCTAATCTTCCTAATTCAAAATCACTTTCCTTAAATGGAAGCTTATTATCTAAAGGATAAGCACAAGATGAGGATATATTTAAAAAAAATTTAATATCTTCCTCTAAAATCACATTCATCATATTTAAATAAATTTTTGTATTTTTCTCTAAAAAATTAAAATTATTATTGATATGACTTATGATGCCCCCTACATGACCTGCTACATTAATAACCAGATCGGGTTTATTATTTTTTATAAATCTGGATAGCTCTTTATAGTTTTCAAGATTTGCTTTTTCTCTAGAGTGCAAGATAATTTTATATTTTTTAAAATCTCTTAGATAATTATTTAGATTTTTACCAACAAAACCAGTTCCTCCGAGAATTAATATTCTCATCTAATTTTTAAGTTCACTCTCCATCATGTCTCTGACTAAAGACTTAAAATTGTACTTTGGCTTCCATTTCAAAAGTTTTTTTGCTTTTGAATAATCACCAATCAAGGTATGTATCTCGTTTGGTCTAAAATAATTTGGGTCTACCTTAACCACTACTTCTCCAGATTTTTTATATATACCTATTTCATTTAGCCCTTTATTTTTCCAAACTATGGGTCTCCCAACTATATTAAAACACTCGCTAGCAAATTCTCTCACTGAAAAAGCCTTTGATGTAGAAATAATAAAATCATCTGGATGTTTATAATTTATAATACTCCACATGGCAGAAACATAATCTTTTGCATGACCCCAATCCCTTTTGGCATTTAAATTACCTAGATATAAAATTTTTTGTTTACCTTGAATGATATTTTTTACAGCCATTGTTATTTTTCTTGAAACAAATGTCTCACCTCTTCTTGGACTTTCATGGTTAAATAAAATTCCATTCGTTGCATGAATATTATAAGCATTTCTATAATTTTGAGTTATTTTGTAAGAGAATAGCTTAGAGGAACCATACGGACTAACTGGATCCATTGGAGTATTCATCGTAATTGGAAACTTTTTCACGTTGCCGTACATTTCTGAAGAAGAGGCCTGATAAAATTTAACTATCTTTTTACTTTTAATAGATCTTATGGCTTCAAGAATTCTAATTGTACCTAAGGCATCAGTATTTGCTGTATATTCAGGTGTCTCGAAACTTACTTTAACGTGACTTTGTGCGGCTAAATTATAAATCTCATCAGGTAATATTTTGGAGATTAAGTTAAAAATATTTGATGTATCAGTTATATCTCCATAATGTAATAAAAAATTATTACTTGTTTTAAGATTATTTATAGAGATTAAATGATCTAATCTAGAGGTATTAAAACTAGAGGATCTTCTCTTTACACCATGAACTATATAACCCTTATTTATTAAAAACTCTGTTAAATAAGATCCATCTTGACCTGTAATTCCAAATATAAGAGCTTTTTTTTTCATGATTTAATTTTTGAATTTATTGAATTTAAAACAATGAATTTAGATATCAATAGTAAAAAAATTACAAAATTGTATATCATAAATGTATAGGCAAACTCTAAAGCACTGACTTGATATATTAATAAATATAGGCCAAATACTAAACTCAGTATGATAAAGATAATATATTGATATTTATTTTTATCTACTAATAAAGATATCAAAATAACATAGTTAATATTTACGAACATCATCGAAGCTACAAGGATAATGATATAATTTGTAGCTTCTAGATATAATTTACCATATAAAATTTCAATTATATATCCGCCATAAAATTTTAATAAAATTATAAATAATAGACTTACAAATAATATAAAAAATAAAACTGTAAAAACTTTTTTAAAATTAGATTTTTTATTACTTTCAATATTAATTTCTGGAAATAATACATATGCTAAATTCATTGTTAAAAAAAATGGAATCTTTGAAAAAGAAGAAGCTGCTATATAAACTCCAGCATCTTTAGATATCAAAATAATTTTAGAGAGAAATTGATCTATATTTGTAAAAAAAAGTATCATGAAACTTGTTAATAAAAAGTTATAAGAATTATTAAAAAAAACCTTATTTTGAACTTTTAAATCTAAAAATACAGATTTACTTATATTTACAAAAAGAATTTTTCTATAAAAAGCAAAAAATAAGATTACTGCAAAAATAACTCCCGATAAATTGGCAAAAAATAAAAGTAAAATATCTTTATAGAAATATGAAACACTTAATAAAAATATTAATTTAGAGAAAAGGGATAAAAAATGAAAAATTCCAAATTGTAGATATTTTTTTAAACCTTGCAATATTCCAAAGCACACTGAAATAACAGCTGATGATATTAGAGTTATATAAGATACTAAAAAATAAATATGCTTATCAATACCAAGTATATTTTTAATAAATGGATGTAAAATAGCACAAATTATAATTGATATTAAAATCAGTTTTATAAGCAATTGCATTAGATATTCAATACTTTCATTCTTGTTGTTGCTTTTAATTAAATACTTAGAAACTAATAATGGAATAATAAGAACTGGTGCACTTACAAGAGAGATGTAAGCATTGATTGATCCAAAAATTGAAAAGTCTTCTGGAATAAATAACCTTATACAAACAATTTGAAATATAAACTGGCATAAGTTACCCAGATTAGTTAGTATAAAAACTAATAGGTTGTTAAAAAAAAAATTATTATTTACTAAATATCTTTGAATAATGGAAAATACTGTCTGCATTATATTGGCCGGTGGATTTGGAACGAGATTATACCCAATAACAAAGTCTATTAATAAACATCTCTTACCTATATATGATATGCCATTAATTTACTATCCTTTTTCAATGCTTTTAAACTCTGGCTATAAAGATTATATAATTGTAACGAGTAAAGAGCATATTTCTTCTTTTAAAAAGTTATTTGATTTTTCAAAAAAACTAAACCTCTCTTTAAAGTTTAGTATTCAAAAAAAACCTGAGGGAATAGCTCAAGCATTAAAACTTCAATTAAACAAAATAAGAAAAGGTAAAGATGTTCTTTTATTGTTAGGAGATAATATTTTTAAATCACAAAAAATTATTAATATTATGAACAAAAATACACGAACAAATCAAGGATTATTATTCATAAAAAAAGTTCATGATCCTGAGCGTTTTGGCGTTTATGATAAAAATAAAAATATAATAATTGAAAAACCAAAACATTTTATTTCAAACTACGCAGTAACTGGAATTTATAAGTATAAGTATGATGATCTCTCTTATCTTTCAGATTTAAAAAAATCAAAAAGAGGTGAATTTGAAATAACAGATTTCAATAATATTCTTTTAAAAAAAAATAAAGTAAAAATAGTAAAATTAGAACAAAAAGACTATTGGCTAGATACTGGAACATTTAATGGATTATTAGAAGCAAGCATATTCGCAAAAAAAAATAATATTTATTACAAGAAACTTAGTAAAAAAATGATTATTTAATTTTTTTATTATAAATAACTAGAAAATCAACATGAGAATTTAATTATAAATTTTTTTAATTTAGTATATTTTTGTTAGAAAAAGTGGAAATCCTAAAACCTCAACAATGAATATATCTAAAGTCCTATCTTTTAAAAAATATTTAGATGATAGAGGTAGCATAAAAATTTTTAAAAATATAAGTTCTTTTGATTTAAAACAAGTTAATTTTACCCACAGTAAAAAAAATGTAGTAAGGGGAATGCATTTTCAAAAAAAAAATTTGATTAGTAAAATTATTTTTATTACAAGTGGTGAAATTTTAGATGTGTTAGTCAATGTTAATACAAAAAAAATATATTATTTTAAATTAAATAAGGACAAACCTATGCTGTTTATTCCAAAAAATTATGCACATGGTTTCCAAGTGCTATCAAATAAAGTAGAAATGTTATATTTATTTGATGGGCTATACCGAAAAAAAGACAATATTGGGTTTAACATATTTGATGAAAAAATTAATATAAAGTGGAAAAACCCAAAAAAAATAATTTTATCCCAAAAAGATAAATTACTTGGATCGTTTGAGGATTTTTTAAAATATTTTTAACTTGATTATTGTAATTGGTAAAAATAGTCAAATTGGAAAAGAACTTAAAAAAATAAGTTTAATTCCTAAAATAAAATTTTTATCAAAAAGACAATTAAATGTATGTAAAAGAGACAACTTTAATAAATTAGATGAAAATAAAATAAATATAATTATAAATCTTTCTGCTTTTACTCAAGTAAGAATAGAAAATGAAAATGATAAAAATAAAGCATTAGAGATTAATGTTAATGGAATAAAAAATTTAGTTTCATATTGTAAAAAAAAAAATATTCATTTAATTCAAATATCATCTGATTATGTCTACAAAAATATTAACAAACCAAAAAAAGAACATTTTGTGCTAAGACCGTTGAGTTATTATGCGAAAACAAAGTATTATGGTGAAAAAATTATAACTAATAATTTAAATAATTATACGATTATAAGAACAAGTCATTTATTTAGCAAATTTGGAAATAATATTGTATCTAATGTTATAGATAAAATTAAAAATGATATGCCATTAAAAATGTACAAAAACGTCAGATTTAATTTAACCTCTACCAATTCTATAGCTAAAGTTATTTTGAAAATAATAGATCTTCATAAAAAAAATATTTTGAAAAAAAAATCTATTTTTAATTTTGCTCAACACCCTTCTACAACACCTTTAAAATTAGCGACTTATATAAAAAAACACATCTCTAAGTCTAATTCAAAAATATATTCAGTAAATTATCCAGATAGTAATTTTAATGATATACAAAGACCCTTGAATAGCACATTAGATACAACAAAAATAAATAATTACTTAAAATTAAAAAATAGCTATTGGTATGATGATTTAAAAGATGTAATTAAGATATATGAAATATAAAAATATTTTAGTGACAGGCGGTCTTGGTTTTATAGGAACTAATTTTATAAATTTTGTATTAAAAAAAGGACTGAATATTAATATTTTTAATGTAGATAAAATGACATATGCATCTAATCAAGAGATTAATAAAAAATACATAAAATCAAATAGATACAAATTTTATAAGATTGATATAAGAAGTAAAAAAATTGAAGACATTATCAAAAAACACAAAATTGATTTAATTATTAATTTTGCTGCAGAAAGCCACGTAGATAATTCAATAAAAGACCCTAAAAGATTTTACGAAAATAATGTAGGTGGTGTAATAAATTTATTATCAATTATTACTGATAAAAATATAAGATTTCACCAAGTTTCTACTGATGAAGTTTTTGGAAGCTTAAGTCTAAATTCTAAGAGAAAATTTGAAATTTACGATAAATATGATCCGTCATCACCATATTCAGCGTCAAAAGCATCAGCAGATATTTTTATTAAAGCGTTTGCCAAAACCTATGATATCAATTACTCAATAAGCTATTGCTCTAATAATTATGGCAAATATCAAAATAGAGAAAAATTAATACCAAAGATAATTGAATCTTGTTTAAATAGAAAAAAAATTCCGATTTATGGAACTGGTAGCAATATTAGGGATTGGATTTATGTAGATGATCATTGTGAAGGAATTTTTAAATTATTAAACAACAAAGAATACATTAAAGAAGTAATGTTTGGTGGAAATACAAAAATTAGTAACTTAAATTTGACAAAAAAAATCATAAAATTAATTGAAAAGAAAACTAAAGCAAAGAATTTAGAAGATCTTATACATTTTGTCCAAGATAGAAAAGGTCACGACTTATCTTATCAAGTATCAATAAAATCTGCAGAAAAAATTAAATGGAAACCTAAAGTAAATATAGATAAAGGACTAAATAAAACTATAAGTTGGTACGTTAATTTTTATTTATGGAACCAAAGTTAATACTTAATATATCTAATTTACTCGGAACAAAGTTGTATACTTTTATTTTATCAAAACTTATTTCAATTTGATCTACATTTATTTTTTCGGAAGGTCCTTTGACAAAAAATCTCATTTTAATTATATCATCATAATAACTTCTGCTGATAGGTCTTTTTTCATTAGATATTAAATTATTTTGTTTATCATAAAAATTTATATTAAAGTATGATTGACCAAATACTTTTTTAAAAAAAGACATTTGAGTAACCCTAAATTCAATATCAAAAAAATTGACTGGGTATGAATTTAATAATTTTATCTTATATAAATTTTTATAAACTGATTTTTCATACAAAGCCTTTTGCTCATTTGTAAATTTTTTAGTATCTAATGTTTTTTTTCTAAATAAGTAAAAATTTCCAAAATTTGTTTCATATTCATAATTTCTTAAAATAAATTCTCTTAAATAATTTTTTTCACCATTAAAAACAATTGAATTTCTTGTAAAATTTGAATACTGGTTTTTAATATTTAAAATTGGTGTTTGCATATTATTGAAAAAAGCAATCCCCAATGAATAGTTAAGATCTAATAGTAAATATTCATCTATGTCAGTTTGGAGTTTAATATTTTCAAAAATTTGATTTTGCCTACGATTTTCGGAAATTAAATGACGATCATCATATATCAAATTAATCTTTTTTAAATTTTCAGTAGTAGTAATAAAAGACCAAGGGTAAACAAAAATTTTATAAATTTTTTTTTCTTTAAAAAAAAGTCTAAGGGACTCTATATTATCATTTAGCTCGTTACTAATGTACATTCCATTATAATTTACTGGAAAATTTATTGCTGTATTTTCAGCTTTTTGCATATGATTATAAAATTTTGAGTTTATGTTAACTAAAAACGTTATCAAAAAACAAAAGATCAAAAAAATATAAACAAAATTTTTATATTGAAACTTAAGTAATTCAAAAAATAAAATTATAAGGAGAATTATTTGAAAATAATTATAAATTATAAATCCAGGACCAAATAATATTCTTACTTGAGTACCTATAGTAAGAGCAGATAAAAAAACTAAATTATAACTAACCTCATTTATTCTTTTATGTAAATAAGATCTAATTAAAATTACAAAAATAATAATTCCTTGAAAAATTGGAAAGTAATAAAATACCAAAATTTTTAAGTCTGAAAATAATAATTTAATGAAATTGAAAATCTGAAAATTAATTAAATAAATAATGTATTGTTTAATATTAAAATTCGGTACAGGATAATTATAACTAAACGAAGGATCTGTAATGTCAAAAAATTTAGAAAAGTAAAATAAATCTTTTATTGTTGTTAGAATATTGAAGTTTCCTGTTATTATATAGTGATTTGAGATAACAGATAAGAGAAGTAGAAATAAAAAATATATAAACCTAAAGCTAAAATTTAAATATTCAATTTTCAAAATTATAGCCAAAAAAATTGCTATTAATGTTATTATTCCATAATCAATACCAACACAGAAAAAAAATCCATATAAAATGATGAATATATAATTAATTTTATTTTTTTGTAGATCTTGTAAAAGCAAATAGCTTATACATATAATCGGCACATATCTTATAGATGAATATATGAAGAACTCTAAAGATAGCAGCAATGTGACTAAAAAAATAAAACTCAACAAACTCAATTCTGTTTGTTTAAAAAGTAAACAAATAAAAATAATTGAAATAAAAGGTAAATAGAAATGTGTTATTTTGTAAAAAGTGTCTAATGATGTATATTTAAAAAATGACAATATTTTATATAAAAATTCATAACCAGGGCCATATTGAAAGGTAGTCATTGGCAATGAAAGTATTTCATAAAATTGATTTATCTTATCTAATCCAACTGAAAAATCTGGATTAGAAAACTCAGTTTGGGCAATTGGGAAATATTTTAAATAATTGTATAAGGAAATTGTTATTAGTAAGATTAATAAGATTAGTATTGATGAAATTATTCTATTTTTTTGTAACATAATCTCTTTTTCCTTTTAAATGAAAATATAAAGATAAAATAAGTTCAGATAATATCCCAAAGAAAAGAATGATTATTGATGACAATGTAAGAAAAGTGATTAACTCAGGTAGCGGGGTTTCTGTAAATTTCTTTATTCCAAATAACTTATAATAAACAGCTAAAATTGTGCATAGAAAACTAAAAAATAATAAAATTAAAGAAAACTTTCCAAAAAAATGAAGAGGTTTTCTCAAAGATTTAAAAACAAAAGATAAAAAAATAATATCTATAAAAACCTCAAAAACCCTTGAATAACCATATTTTGACTTTCCAGCATTTCTTTTTTTATGATTTACGATTAATTCTTCTGTTTTAAAACCCTCATTAACAATAAAAGCTGAGAAATATCTATGAAAATCTGTAGACCAAATTATTTGATCAAAAATTTCTCTTCTAAAGCATTTAAATGAACAACCTAAATCATTTATAGAATTATTAAGAATTTTTTTTATGATAATATTTGCTACTTTAGATATAGCCTTTCTAAAAAAATCTTTTTCTTTCCTATACTTTCTCCATCCAAACACACAGTCTAATTTATTGGCAATTATGTATTCATAAAAAATTTTAATATCCCTAGGGTCATTTTGTAAATCTCCATCCATTGTTATAATATATTTACCTTTAGAGTTAGAAATACCTGCATGCAGGGCTGTAGATTGGCCATAATTTTTATTAAGAGATAGAAATTTAAAATTTTTAATTTTTTTTTTTAATTCATACAAAATTAATGATGAGTCATCATTACTGCCATCATCAACAAAAATAATTTCACATTCTTTTTTTGTTGGTAAGTTTGCAATTATTTCATTAACTAATTTCTTTATATTTTTAGATTCATTAAAAATAGGAATGACTATAGAAAGTTCTATCATTTTTTTAGTATTACAAAGTTTTCAGAATTAATTTTTTTAAAATCAATTTTAATTTCATTAATATTACAATCTTTAATATCATTTGATAAGTTCTTATTTCTATATCTAATTTCCAAAAGTGATTGAGGGATATTTTTAACTAAATTACTTTTATTTAAAGGAATAATTATATCGTTAGAATTTTTTGATTTAAAATTTATATCTAATACAAAATCATTAATATCTGATTTAGTTATATGAAATAAAGTCTTATCACTATAATTGCCATCTATAAATCTAAATGTGCCATATTTTCCATCATTAAAAGATTTGTGTTTAAAAGCACTATTAGAAAAAAAATTACCATCAACTTTTATATTTATAAAACTATTGCTCCCATCTCTGTTAAAAAAATAAAATGGAAAATATAAATTTAAATAATCTACTGAATTCTTAAAAATATATTTTTTATAAATTCTTGACTTTAAATCTGGATTATTAATCATGTATGATTTGTTATTAATAAAATTATTGTCAGAAATCCTTATATTATCTAAGTTTAAATTTAAATGATTAAATGGATTAGAATAAGATACGAATGAATAGTTTTTTAAATCGATTACTGTACTTTCGAAGTTTTCAAATAGGTTATGATAATGAATAACTCTTTGATCATCACAATAAAAATTAATAAAACTAAATTCACCATTAATTAAAATTTTATTTAAATTATTATTAATAAAATTTACAGTCTTTTTGCTTTTAATTTTCTCAATTTTTTGATTACCATAGTAAACTTTATATAAAGATTTCTTATCAAAAATTTCAAAATCATATAGTGAATGATAGTAATCTTTAATTGTAAAAAGTTTGGATGGATTAAATCTATTAAATAAAGGATAATTAGTAATTTCATTTGGATTGAAATAAATAAAATTATCAGAATTAAAATTATAATTATTGTCGTAATTTAGTTTAACTTTGTCAGTTAAAAAAATAATCCTACTAAAATTATGAATAAAATAATCATTAAAATTAAAAATAAGATTTTTATTTGTGTTCCCTTTAATTGTATCTACAACTTCATTTAAACCATTAAGAGATCCAATAGAGCTAAAATTAGCATTTAAAAATTTATTCTTAAATGAATTTACATTTGATAAAATAATAATTAATGGAAATGATAAGAAAAAAAGCAAAAGAATATTTTTAATTTCATAAACTGAAGCACCTAAGTAAATTAATCTTTGATTAATTATTAAATTCTTAAATAATAATTTAATATAATTAAAAAAATTTTTAAAATTAAATCTATCTAACCCGGTAATTTGAATTAAATAATTGAAAACAATAGCATTGAAAATTATTAACAGAGAAAAAAAGTCATAATTACTTTTGCCAATTACTAAAACTTGATCAAAAATAATACGAAGAAATAAAAATATAATTATCGTCAATATTAGAGACTTAATTTGTTTATTAATAGCAATGCATTTATGGATAATCAGTATAAAGGTTATGAAAAGAAGGCTTTCTAGAAAATTGAAAAAAGAATTTCCTATTAAATATCCGGACTCATGGGGAGATATGTAAATTGATTGATTAAAAAAAATTAGGCTGAATAATTTGTAAATTTTATTAAAGATATTAAAATCAAATGAAAGTGAACTTACTTCTGATGAACCAATAATTATTAAATCTTTGATTTGGAATAATCTAAAAAAAACAGAATTTAATTGAAAACTCCATTTTTCTCCTAAGAAAATACTATAAGAACATGATATGGCTATATAAATAGAAAGACTTATTAATAAAGTTAGGAAGAATTTCGATAATAACTCATATTTTCTATCCCAATTATTAATTAATAAAAAAATAACTAAGAAAATGATAACGCTTATTATTGAATTAGGATAACCATTCAAAAATAATAACAATAATGAAAATATTAATTTCGAAATTGAAAAAATATCTCTGCTTTTTGTAAAACATATTAAATTTAATAAATTGTAAAAAAATAAAAGAGTAAAATAAAATATATAATTTTCTGCAGCAGACCAAAATAGTTGAATAAAGTAAAGATTAAATATAACAAAAATAGATAATATGGAGCCAAAAGTATTTGAGTGAATTTTTTTTCCAAAATTAAAAATTACTAAAACTGTAAAAAAAACATAAAGTAAATTATTTAAAAAAAGTATTTCAAATGTATTTAGTTTAATAAAAATTAATTTTAAAATGATTAATGGTATAAAAATTAGTAATCTATATTGATCACGATCAAAAAAGAAACTTGTATCATATGATGAAATACTTGGGTGTTCTGGATCTATTCCAGAATATGCTATTAACTCAGTATATCTCAGATCTATGAATTCTCTAAAAGTTAGATTTAAATTTGAATTAATATATTCGTAGAATAAATCTATAAATATTATTATATCCCTTGGTCCATCGCCATAATTAAAGGAATGATAATTATTTAAAAATAAGAAAGAAATAAAGGTTAAAAATATTAATATTGGAAAAAGTAAATTTAATTTAGAGTTCATAATAAAAAATAAATTAACTTAATGAGTTTTAATTTATGACGTTTTGAGTTTTTACTTCTTGAAAATGTAAAATCACTTCTTAGATAATTATTGTATGATTCTAAAAAAACCTTTTTAGGGTTACTCTTTGGCAGCCATCCAATTTTTTTAATTTTTGTAATATCAAATCTAAAATTATTATTTAACATAGACAAATGATAAGAACTTATTGGTGATAAATTGATTTTGAATAATAACTTAAAAATTAAAGATAGATCTATTTTTGGAAGAAAGAGAATTTTACTTTTTGAGTTACTATTTTTAATTAAATAATCAAATACTTCAAAAAACGAGATATCCTCTCCTGAGCCAATATTATAGATTTCACGATTTGCTTTGTTTAGACTTAAATTAATAGCATGAGCAAGATCATTTATTTCAATAATATCAAAATGATTCTTTCCAGAATTAAGCAGAGGTAGCTTTTTATTCAGTTTGATTAGGTCATAGGCAATGCCAAGAACTCCTGACCTTGTATCAGAAATGATAATTGGACATCTAATAATTATATAGTCAAGTTCCGAGTTGATAAATAATTGTTCACAAATTTTTTTTGAGCTACCGTATTCATCAACAATATTAGGTTTTGCATTTTCATGAACAGGGATTTCATAATTATCACTAAAAATTGAAGCGGTAGATAAAAAAACTACCTTAGGTTTATTTCTATTTTTGGTAAAATATTTTATAAGATTTCTTGATCCATCTATATTAACGCTTTGAATCTTTTTTTTATTTTTTTCAAATGCCAAAAGAGCCGCACAATGAATGATATAATCGAATTGTATAGTATCGTATATCTGCAAGTCGTCATAATTTGTAATATCAATCCTATGATAAATATAATTATCTGATAATGGTTCATTGTGTAAGTCGAAACCGTAAACTTGAAAATTATTTTTTTTAAAAAATTTAGTCAAAAAAGAACCTAAGTATCCCTCAGAACCGGTAATAAGTATTTTTTTCATATTTATGAATATTTATCGATAATTTTATTTAGATGTATATATCCCCAGAAAAAGTTTTTTAAATTTATTTTTCCTAGCCTATTGAGTTCAAAAAGTGATTTTAGATAATTATGATCAATGTCAAACCTATTTTTAATTGAATAAAAATAATCTATATTTTCTTTATCAAAGATTAAATTATTAGGAATAGCAAAACCATGTTTTTTTTGAAAAAAAAATTTAATATCAAGGTAATCTGAAAAATTTTCAGCAAATATTTTCTTTTTAATATTAAATTTGTACATGCTTGGTTTTATATTGATATTTCTAAAATTTATATCAAGAAATGGAGATCTTAATTCAATTGAAGCTTTCATAGATGCTAAATCACATTTGGTTAAAATATTACCCAATAAGTAGTTATTTATGAAATCTTCCTTAAAAAAATTCATAAATTCATCAAATGAACTGAATTTATAATTTTCATTTTCAGCCAAGTCAGGTTCAGTTTTAAATAACTTATTGAACTGGTAGTGATAAAGTTGGCTTAAATAAGAACCAAGTCTTAATTTGTTATTATTCATATAGCCATTGAGAAATTTCTTAATAATAAATAGTTTATTAAAATATGAATTACCCTCATTAAAATTATTCATTTTAGAAATTTTTTTTAACAAAAAATTAAAACCAAAATTATCTAAATAATAAGACATAGCTAAAGCATTATAGACATTATATCCAAAAAATAATTCATCTGCGCCATCGCCTGATAGAATTACATCTGAATTTTCTTTCGCAAATTTACTTAATATATAAGTAGGTATTATTGAAGAGTCACATATTGGTTCACTAATATCAAAGATATCATTTATGTTAGATTTTAAACTCTCTTGATTAAGAATAAATGAATCATTTTTTAAATTATACAAACTCACTATTTCATTAATTTGATTGCTTTCATCATATTTTGCATCTTCATAAATTATTGAATAGGTATGAATATCTGGGTTAATTTTTTTTGCTATTAAAGTCACTAAAGTGGAATCAATACCACCACTCAAAAAAGTACCAATATTTTTATCGGCATTCATTCTTATGCTTACTGAGTCTATGAGTGTTTCTCGAATTTGTTTCTTTTGATCAATTTCAGGATTGTAAATAAATTTTAATTTAAATTTAAAATCTTTTAAAAAATTGATTTCATATACGGAATTTTTTTGGAATTTAAAAATTTCATTAAAATATGTTTTCTCTTTTGAATAATATCCATTAAACGCAAAATACTTAAAATTTTCTTGTGATAATGTTAATTCATTTTTTTGCAAATATGTTATTGGTTCAATTTCAGATGAAATTATGATTTCATTATTTTTTTGGAAATAATATAAGGGTTTTTTTCCATAATAATCCCTTGAGCAAATAATCAAATTTTTTTCAAAATCAATTATGACAAAAGCAAACATTCCATTTAAAAATTCAAAACTATCTGTTCCATATTCCTCATAAAATTTTAAGATAACCTCAGTATCTGATTGGGAACAAAATTTATGACCTTTATCAGAAAGTTGTTTTTTTAAAATTTTGAAATTGTATATTTCTCCGTTATAAAGAATGACTTTTTTATTATCTTGAGACCAAAAAGGTTGTTTGCCATTTAAAAGATCTATTATTGAGAGTCGATTATGCCCTAAATAAAGATTTAATTTTTTATGATAATATGTATTTTGTTCGTCAGGACCTCTATGGTTAATTTTTTTTAAAGCATTTTTAAAAATACTTGGGTTTAAAGGAACGTTAAGTGAAATTAAAAAACCACACATTTTCAATAAACTATATTAACAAAGATAAATTATCAAAAATTTTATCTTTAATTTTTTCATTTAATGTTTTTATTCACCTTTACTTCAAAAATATCTCTTTAAATAATACTTACTTTGACTTAGGTATTTACTATAGTCAATTAATACACATCCAAAATGGTGACTTTTGGATAATGTTGTTTGGTCACTTTTCTCCTTTTATACTTTTTTTATTTCTTCTCAAAAAAGTTTTATTCTTTTTAGATATTAGTTTAGTTTTAATTTTATTAACAACTGCAATATATTATTTTTCATCTAGATTATTTTATTTATATTTCTCAATTAAGGTTCAAATAATATTTTTATTTTTTTTTCCAGTATTTAATATAATTCTTCATGACTTTCATATTGAAATAATAATAATTCCATTAGTAATTTCTGCTTTATATCAAATTCGAAAGAAAAATTATAATAAAGGTCTATTTTATACTAGTTTAATCTTTCTTACTAAAATTACTCTGTATCCTTCAATTTTTTCAATAGCTATCTATTTTTTTATACATGGAAAAAGGAAAATTTTTTATTCTCTATCTCTAATATTATTTTTAATTTTTTTTACTTACTATTTTTTTATTAGAAATGAGTACATATATGGTCAAAATCTTGGGGGGGATTTCATCTTTCAAAATGTAATTAAAACAATATTTAATAAAAGTATAATCAATTATTTCATTAATTTCATAATTGGTGTTTCTATAATTTTCTTTTCAATATTAATAATTAATTTTACTAAGTTAAAATCAAAGATATTATGGGGTTTAATATCTCCTATATTTATCTATTATCTTTTAAGTGGAAATAAAAATTATTTACTAAATTATTATCACTACTTTTACCAATTTATACCATTTTTGTTTTTTTTTAGTTTTAATGAAAATACCTACAGTATTTCTATAAAACAAATAACCTTATCGATTATATCATTTATTTTTTTATCAATTTCTCCAATATCTCTAATTTACTACACTGATATTAGAGATAAATTTAATGTAAAAGATTTTTTTGATACACAAAAAGGGATAAAAACAAAAAAATTAATACTTAATAATGTTAAATTTGATAATAATACTATTATTAGTGTTTCAAATTCATTTGTTCTCGATGAATATCTAAATTTAAAAGGTGTATATCCCTTAGGTCAAGATATAAATGGTTATATTTTAATGCCAAATAAAAACGAATTTGGAAAATTTACAAAATTAAAGATAGATTATTACTTAATTGATAAATCAACACCGTATTTATTAGATAAAAAAATAAATACCTCTAATTATGAAGAGGTTATTTCAAAATATAAAAAATTATTTTCTTTAGTATATGAAGATAAAAATCTATTAATATTAATTAATGAATTGTAGATATTGCAAAAAAAAATTAAGTAAATCTTTTTTAAATATTGGAAAAAGTGCACTAGCTAATTCATTTTTAAAGGAAAACATTAATCATAAAAAAAGTGAATTAAAACTTTTTATTTGTCAAAACTGCCTACTGATTCAACATTCTATAAATTTAAAATCAGAAAAAATATTTGATGAATATTCATATTTCTCTTCTTATTCTAAGGATACTTTATCGCATTCAAAAAAATTCACTAAAGAAATATCTAAGTTTTTAGTTAGTTCAGATAATATCTTAGAAATTGCATGTAATGATGGTTATCTATTACAGTATTTTGATAGAAAAAAATATGAGCTTTATGGTGTAGAACCTGCAAAAAATGTAGCAAAAATGGCCAAGAAAAAAGGAATTAAAGTATTTAATAATTACTTTGATTTAAAATTCTCAAATAAACTGAAAAATAAAAAATTTAAATTAATTATTTGTAATAATGTATTTGCTCATATTCCAAATATTAAATCTTTTATGCTTGGATTAAAAAATTTAATTAATGATGAAACTATAGTAACTATTGAGGTTCAATACTTTCTAACTTTAATTAGAGAAAATTTAATTGATATGATTTATCATGAACATTTCTACTATCATACTATAAAATCTCTTCGAAAGATTTTCTCAGAGATGGATCTTGAATTATTTGATTGTAAGATTATTGAAACTCATGGTGGTAGCCTAAGGATTTATATTTCAAAGAAAGGTATTAGGAAAATTTCTCATAATTTATCATCACTAATAAAAAAAGAAGATGATTATTTTTTTAAAATAATTAGCAAGTCATCTAATTTTTTTCAAAATAAATTTCTTAAATACTATTCACAAACATTTAAATTACTTAAAAAATTAACAAATAAAGATAAAGTAATTGGATTTGGTGCGGCGGCAAAGTGTTCGACACTTATAAATATTTTTAATATTAATTCAGAGATGATAAAATTTGTTATCGATGATACCCCATATAAACAAGGTTGTTATATACCTGGATCCGATATTAAGGTTTTGAGCTCAAAAGAAGCTAAAAAATATGAATTTGATACAATAATAATTTTTGCATGGAACTATTTAGAAACTATTAGAAAAAAAATATACAAAGAATTCGGATTTAAAAAAACAGTAGTATTAATTCCAAAATTAAAAATTTTAGACTAAATAATTGAAAATATTAGTTTCTCTGTAATCTTTTTTAAATTTTTTGATATTATTGATATAACTTTCATAATTTAAGATTATTTTTTCAATTTTATATGATACTTCATCTAAATTATCTTTTTCAATAACCTCACCAAGTTTAAATTTATTAATTAGATTTGAAGAATAAAGTTGAGTTGAAGAAACTAAAGATGGTGTGTAATTCTGTATATAATCAAATAATTTTGAAGGTAAAACAATATCTGTATAGCTTTCAGTAAAAGTCAAATTAACTCCTAAAAAAGAACTTTGAACTATCTTAAGCATGTCTTCTCTAGACAAATATCCAGTTACTTCTAATGTATCGTTAAAATTTTTTAAAAGACAATAGTCTTCTAGTTTAGAGGTAATATTATTTTTCATTCCGGCAATCACTAATTTAATTTTCTTTTTAAAACAATAATCAATTATGAGAGTTAAGCCCCTATAATCTTTTACATGTCCTAAAAAACAAATTTGGTTTTTTAATTTACCGAAATTTTGCATTTTAGAATTAAAAAACAATTGAGG
>MDTG01140344.1_pt1 | contig 25268 bp, 27 predicted proteins | sample 811421 | NCBI WGS metagenome assembly MDTG01 (sample SAMN05326645, study PRJNA326480) | marine metagenome | isolation source: seawater | place: Pacific Ocean: South East | collected 2011 | reverse complement strand
ATGAGTCCACTGCTCTAACCAACTGAGCTACAGGCCCAATGTTCATATGAACAAAAGAGCGATAATTATATAAGAATTAATTTTTTAAGGAAGTCTTTATACTTTTGATTTAAACCTGATAGGCTATTACCTTATTATGATTAAATTAAGCAGCTCTAAACCATTTGCTGAAGGTGGAAATAGAAAATGTTTTATTCATCCTGATAAACCTGATAGATGTTTAAAAGTAATTCACCCAGGATTACTTGAAGAAATAATTAAAACTAAGCCTTGGTATAAAAAACTAAGATCAAAAAGTAGTTTTGATGATAACTTAAGAGAAGAGGAGGCTTATAAGCAAAAAGCATTAAAAGGTGATAATCCAAAAGTATGGGATCATTTAGCTAAATGGTATGGAATGAGTGAAACAGATATTGGAATGGCATCAGAAACTGAACTTATAACAAATGATAATCAAATTGCAGAAACCCTTGAGGACTATCTTTTTACTCATAGACTTACTGAAGAGATAAAAGAATCGATAAATGAATTTCAAATCTGGTTAAGAGATAATCTAATCTTAACAAAAAATATTATTCCGCATAATCTTGTTCTCAAAAAACAAAATGGAAAAATAATTATTAAGATTATAGATGGTCTAGGCCCTCAAGCATTCATCCCTTTACATGACTATTCAGCTTTCTTTACTAAAAGATATGTTGAAAAAAGAATCAAATTAATGTGGAGTAGAATAAATTGGGATTTATCTGGAAGACAGGGTAATTGGAAATAAATTTTATTCGTCTAAGAAATTTTTTAAGTGGCTAGATCTACTAGGATGTCTTAACTTTCTTAAAGCTTTTGCTTCAATCTGTCTTATTCTCTCTCTAGTAACATCAAATTGTTTACCTACTTCCTCAAGAGTATGATCAGTATTCATGCCAATGCCAAATCTCATCCTTAAAACCTTTGCTTCTCTAGCTGTAAGTGAGGCGAGAACATCATCGGTAGCAAAATGTAAACTTTCTTCCGTTGCATTTTCTAATGGCGATTCAATAACAGTATCTTCAATAAAATCACCTAGGCTTGAATCTTCATCATCACCAATAGGAGTTTCAGTTGAGATTGGTTCTTTTGCAATTTTTAGTACCTTTCTTACCTTATCTTCAGGCATATCAAGTTCTTGACTGAGCTCTTCAGGAGTAGGTTCTCTGCCCATGTCCTGCATCATTTGTCGAGAAACCCTATTTAATTTATTAATTGTCTCAATCATATGGACTGGGATTCTTATTGTTCTTGCTTGGTCAGCAATAGATCTTGTGATTGCTTGTCTAATCCACCACGTTGCATATGTAGAAAATTTATAACCTCTTCTGTATTCGAACTTATCTACCGCCTTCATTAGACCAATATTGCCTTCTTGAATTAAGTCTAAAAATTGTAACCCTCTATTTGTATATTTTTTTGCAATAGAAATAACTAATCTAAGATTAGCCTCGACCATATCTTTTTTAGCTCTTCGCATTTTTGTCTCGCCCATAGACATATTTCTATTAATTTCTTTTATTTCTTTTATAGAAATTCCTACTTTTTCTTCAAGGGCAATAATGTCTTTTTGTGCTATTACAACATCTTGTTTAACAGCGGCTAATAAATCTTTTTTGTACTTTTTTTCTTTCATTAGTCCATCAACCCACCTAACTTTTGTAATATTCTCTTGGTATGATGCAATGAAATCTTTTCTTGGAATTCGAGCTTTTTTAACTAACTGTGTTTGAATAAAACTTTCTTTTTCTCTTAATTGAGTTAGTCCATGTCTTGCAATAGCTGCAATATCATCGAACATCCTCGGGCTGAATTTTAGGAATTGAAAGATATCTCCTAGCTTTTTAAATTCTGCATTTGCTTCCTTGGAATATCTTCCTTTTTTTTCAATGACTTTATTTGTTTTATTGAACTGTCTTTTCAGACTAGTCATACGTTTTTGTACTTCTTTCATGTCTGGACCAGAAGACGATTCTTCATCTGATGACTCAGCAGCTTCTGCCTCCTCTTTGGCTCTCTGGCTTCCAGGTCCTGCAGAGGGTACTTCTTCCATTTCTTCTAAGAATCCAGTTAAAAAATCATTAATTTTCTTTTCTTCATCTTTTACAAGCTGAAAATAATGCATTACATATTCAACTGTTTTTGGATAATAAACACTTGCACTTAAAAGGTCTCTCATACCCTCTTCTATTCTTTTAGCAATTTCTATTTCACCTTCTCTGGTAAGAAGATCAACTGTGCCCATTTCTCGCATATACATTCGAACAGGATCAGTGGTTCTTCCAGTCTCATTTTCAACAGCAGCAAGTGCTTCTGCTGCCTGTTCCAATGCTATATCATCTGAATTTTCTGACTCTGCAAGCATTAAAGTATCAGCATCAGGAGCAGTTTCATGGACTTGAAGACCTAAATCATTGATCATTCCGATAATTTCATCTACTTGATCTGGATCAGATATATCATCTGGCAAATGATCATTTACATCAGCATAGGTAAGATAACCTTGCTCTCTGCCTTTTTCTATAAGCTCAGCTATTCTTGAGCCTTTTTGATTTAATTTATCCATGTATTTTAAACCCTGAGTATATCCCCTATATGTATGGATTGATTGTTAAAAATCAATCTAATTCGAGCTTAAGTTTTTAATCAAAGCTGCTTCTTCCTGGGACATTTTATCTTTTTTTAGAATAATTTGTTGTAATTCTCTTTTTTCTGAAGAAGTTAATTCTTGCATATTATACTTTTCTTTAAGTATTTCTTCTCGCTCCGCATTAGATTGAGAAATAAGTTCTATACAATCTCGTATCATAGATGATGCATCTTCTTTAGATAATTTAATCTCAGATACCAGCGCTTCACCAAAAATATTTTTAATTTTTTCATTCTCTATTTTTTCTAAAATAATAGAAGCAGGAGTTTCAAAATTTTCTAAATAAATATCTTGTGCATCCCTTAAGAAAGTAAATTTTGATTCTTTTTGAATTAAATCAAATTCCTCTAAATTTGCTAATTTTGGATGTTGTATTAATGCAGTAAAAATACCTAAAACAGATTTTCTTAATACAGAGCTTGAGTTTGTTTTAACCTCTTCTTGTTGTTGTTGAGTATTCTTTTTCTTGATGCTTGTTTCACCTTTAATGACTTTTGATAAATCTAAATCACATATCTTAGATATCTCATTTATATATGCTTGCTTCAAAGTGTCATTAGAAATTTTATTAACTAAAGGTAATGCGAACCTTGCTACCATTGACCTACCCTCAACTGAAGAAAGATTATCTTGCTCTTTAATAGTCTCTATAAAAAATTCAGAAAATGATTTAGAATTTTTGGCAAGATTTAGAAATGCCTCTTTACCATTTCTTTTTATAAAACTATCTGGATCATCATCTGAATCAAGAAATATAAAACTAATTCTGGTATCTTCACGAAGAAGAGGTAAAGCATTTTCAGCAGCCCTCCATGATGCCTTATAACCAGCTTCATCTCCATCAAAAACAATATATATCGAATTTGTATAACTTAGAATCTTCCTAAGCTGCTCTTCGGTAAAGGCTGTTCCAGATGACGCAACTGCATTTTTTATACCGTGTTGATATAAGCCGATTACATCCATATAACCTTCTACTAGAAAAATTGAATCTGGTCTTTTATCAATTTGTCTAATCTCAAAAAGTCCATAAAGCTCATATTTCTTCTTATATGTTTTAGTTTCTGGTGAATTAAGATATTTTGCTTGATCTTTTTTATCTTTAATTAATCTTCCGCCAAATGCAATACATTCTCCTTTTATATTTCTTATTGGAAACATGAGTCTATCTCTGAATCTATCATATAAATCTCCATTATCATTTTTTCCAAATAACCCAGATTCATTAATATCTTCTTCCCCAAATTCCTTTTCTAAACATTCATATAAGGATGGTTTTTTATTTGCTGAATACCCTAATTGAAAAAACTTAGCTGTATCTCCAGAAATTCCTCGTTCTTTTAAATATGAAACAGTATTAATACCATCATTAGATTTGAGTTGTTCATAAAATATTTCTGCAGCTCGATTATTTATTTTTATTGCAACAGAGGTATCAATTGCAACCTCTTGTTTTGGCACTTCCATTCCAACTTGAGAAGCTAAAATCTCAACTGCCTCAATAAAATCTACCCCATCATATTTTCTTAAAAAATGAATTGCATTACCTGATTCTTTACAACTAAAACAATGATATGTACCAGTATCTTCATAAACTTTAAAAGAGGCTGTTCTTTCTTCCCCAGACCCATGGAATGGACATTTTGCCCAATACCCACCACCCTTTCTTTCAAGAGTAATTCTTCTACCAATTACATCAACAATATTGACAGAAGCAATTAATCGCTCGATAAATGATGATGGTATCGACATAATTATCTATTTCTATTGAACCAGTTATCTATTAATATCTTTGCGGCATGAGCATCCACATTATCCATTTTTTTTTCTTTCAAAATATCTTTTGCTTCAAATGTCGTAAGTCTTTCATCAATATATTCATATTTTGCATCATATAAAGTTTTAAGCCTTTTAAAAAAAGCATCTACTTTTTTCATAATTTCACTTTCTGTTCCATCCATATTAAGTGGCTTACCGACTATGATTAAGTCGGGTTTCCACTCTTCTAATATTAAGCTGATTTCATTCCAATTTACTTTATTATTATTATTAAAGATTACTTGAAGTGGTGATGAGGAGAAAGTTGAGGTTTGACCAACAGCAATCCCTATCTTTTTTTCTCCAAAGTCAAAAGCAACTATCTGCATTTAATTAGATGAAAAATTCCAGTCTCTAACTATTTCAAGAACACTATATTCATTAGACATACTACTATTAAAAGGCTCAAATGGTGAAGATTCTTTTAAAATATTAATTGCCATATTATCTATTATTGTATTACCTGAAGAAATAAGTATTTCAGAATTAACTAAATTTCCATTTAAATCAATTGTTGCCATGATTTGTACTTTACCATTAAAGTATTTTTCATTATTTGAAATTATCTTATCTCCTATGGTTTCTATTTTTCTTTGCCATAAATTTAAATAGACAGCCTCTTCACTATTTACTTTTGAATTAGCTTGTAGTTTTTTAACCTTGAAAGATTGGAATTTCTTTTTCGAAGTTTGTATGTTTCCATCTTTTTTTGAAGATAGATTTTTCATTAAATCCTCATTAGCTCCAAACTCTGAATTGGATAAATAGTCTTGACTTGAATTTGCTAATCTAACATTAATTATTGGCGATTCATTAAAAATCGGAAGTTTGTAATAAGTAGTAATAGATATACCAAAAATTATTATCATGTGAATCATTATCGAAATAACAAAAGATTTATTAAATGTTAACGAACGTTTGCTCACTCTATGAGTTGAGGTTGATATTAAATTCATAGGCCATTGAAATACTCAGTAATTGGATTTAGTCCTGTTTGATTTAAAATTTCTCTTGCACAAGTTGGGCTTGTAATATTTATTTCAGTTAAGTGTTTACCAATTATATCTATACCGGCGAAGTTTATACCTTGTCTAATTAAATATTCTCCAATTTCATTAGCAATTAGTTTTTGGTTGTCTGTGATATCTCTTGCTTCCCCTTTTCCTCCAGCTGCAAGATTACCTTTAAAACTTTTCCCTTGAGGAATTCTAGCTAATGTTTTTTGAAAAGGTTTTCCATGAATAATTAGTATCCTAAAGTCACCATCATATATATCTTGAATAAATTCCTGGCAAATAATTTGAGTTTTTTCAGAATTTGTCATCTTATTTAATAAATCTTTAGTTTCGTCATTAAATTCTTCTATTTTATAGATTGAATCTCCGCCCATTCCATCAACTGGTTTGATTACTATTATCTTATTCATTTCTAAAAAATCTCTTATTTTATCAATCCTTGAGGTTATAAGAGTTTCTGGAATAAATTTTTTAAAATGAATAGCAAAAATCTTTTCATTAAACTCTTTTAGTGATGATGGGCTATTAAATATGGTTGCTCCCTGTTTTTCTGCAAGACCAAGGATGTGAAGAGCATTGATATAATTTTCATTAACAGGTGGATCTTTTCGCATAAAGGAAATCTTAAAATCAGATAATTTTATTTCCTGTTTTAAAATACCCTCAACTTGAGTGGACCCAGCAGAAAGAATTTCTCTAGATGCTGCATAAACATTTCCTTTGTGGATAAATAAATCATTAATCTCACATTGATATGCACTATATTTAAGTTTAATAGCTTCTTCTATCATCAGAATTGAAGTATCTTTATTAATATTTAAATCCTTATAGGTATCAGTTATAAATAATAATTTATTCTTCATAATTAAATTTTACCAAAATAATTTTTAATTAAGGCTGAAACATATATTGCAGCTGTTTCTGATCTTAGAATATTTTTACCCAAATATCTCTTTTTAATACCTAGTTTATTAATTAATTCTATTTCGCTTTCTGAGAAACCAGATTCTGGTCCTGTGATAAAGGTTACTGAAGAATTTTTGTCTAACTCATCTTGATTAAAATATTTTGTGGCATCGGTATCAAAAGTATAAATATTATGACTTAAATCAAATAACGATAATGCATTTTCAAGATTATTTGATTCAACTATTTCTGGCAAAAAATTATTACCGCATTGTTTGCATACGCTAATCATAATTTCTGATGATCTTAAAATCATTGTGCTTAAATCTTTTTTTGCAATGCTTTGATCGGCAAGGTCCGGTTTATATATAACAAATTTGTTAACACCAATTTCCGTTAACTTTTGAATCATAAAATTAAAATTACTTCTTTTTATAAATGGAATAACAGCTGAAAGGATATTGTTTGGAATAGAGTCATTGCTTAATTTATTTATCCTTTCAAGTTCACAATTTCTTTTTGATAGTTTAATTATCTTACATTTAGCTGAATTACCAACTCCATCGAAAACCTCTACGAAATCATTTTCTTTTAATCTTAATGCTTTTATTAAATGATGAGACTGGGTTTCATCTATAATAAATTTCTTATTATGCTCTTTTACTGATTTACAATATACTCTATGAATTCTCACAGCATTATTATAGCTATAGCTAGGAAATAAATGTCACAGATTGATTTAATATTTATCAGGCATGGAGAGGCATCTGATGCTTGGGATAATCATCCCGATCCAGGTTTAAGCCAAAAAGGAATCATGCAATCAAATGAATTGCTCAAAAATAAAGATCTTAAGGATCTAGAAAATTATTCTTTTATATCAAGTCCAAAACTTCGTGCAATAGAAACATCACAAGCACTGGCAAAAAAATTTAAAAAGGATGTAAAAATAGATAAAAATTTTATTGAAATACCTTCTAATGGTATTGATCTTAATCAAAGGCAGCATTGGATAAAGGAAATTATGCAAACCAAGAGAAAAGATCTACCAGATTATGTAAAGTTATGGTCTAAAAATATTTATGGCAAAACGATATCATTTAAAGAAAATTCAATCATTTTTACTCATTTTATGGTTATCAATGCTCTAATAAGTGAAATAACTAATTCTGAAACAATAATATATTTTCATCCTGGATATACTTCGATAGTTAAAATTCAAGTTGATAATGAAAAAATTAAATCATTCTTGTTGGAAGATAGTAAAAAAACGCATATAAATCTTTAAAACCTATTGAGCAATTTTTAAACAACTGTAAACTAAGTCTTCTTTAATAAAAATATCTGTTTTGAGTAGAAAAAAAAAACCATTTGATAGTTATTCAAAAAATCCCTTAAAAGATGAGGTAAGAAAAGCTATGAAAAGATATTTCAATCAACTTGATCAAAAAAATATGCCCATTGATGTATATCAGCTTGTTCTGAATGAAGTTGAGCCACCGCTTTTAAATGCTGTGATGAGGTTCTCTAATAATAATCAATCTAAGGCATCTAGGATTCTTGGCATTAATAGAACAACCTTAAGAACAAAGTTAAAAAAATATAATATTAACTAATGAGCTTAATAAAACCAAAAACTGCATTAATAAGCCTATCAAATAAGAATAATTTGGAGAATATTGTGAATTTTCTTGTAGAAAGGGATATAAAAATTCTTTCAACAGGTGGAACATATAAAGCAATAAAAAAAATTACTGACACTGTAATAGAGGTTGCAGATTTTACAGGTTTCGATGAAATGATGGATGGAAGGGTTAAAACACTTCATCCAAAAATTCATGCAGGTATTCTTGCTAGAAGAGATTTAGATATGGAAGCTCTTGATGAAAAAGGATATGAACCTATTGATTTAGTGATAGTGAATCTATATCCGTTTAGAGAAGCGATTGCAGAAAACTGTTCATTTGAAGAAGCTATTGAAAAAATAGATATTGGTGGCCCTACAATGATTCGAGCTGCTGCTAAGAACTTCAAAGATGTTATTGTTCTATCGGATCCCAATGACTATGATGAAATTATTAAAGAATGGAATGATAATAATGGAGTTTCATTAGAAACGAGAAAAAAACTTTCACAAAAAGTTTTTGCATTAATGGCTAAATATGATGAATCTATTTCATCTTATTTAAGCAAAGATAGCTCAAAGAAAATTCATAACTATAGTTTCAAAGAAAGTTTATCTTTAAGATATGGAGAAAATCCTCATCAAAATGCCAAACTATTTACATTTGAAGGTCTTAAGAAAAAAAATATAGCAAATGCTGATATGCTTCAAGGGAAAGAGCTTTCATATAACAATATTGTTGATGCTGATGCTGCATGGGAATGTGTAAGAGAGTTTAATAATCCAGCATGTGTAATAGTTAAACATGCCAATCCTTGCGGAGTTTCTGAGAGTGAATCTATTTTTAAGGCATATGACCTGGCATTTAATACTGACCCCACCTCAGCCTTTGGAGGTATTATTGCTTTTAATAAAGAAGTTGATAGTGATACTGCAATAGAAATAAATAAACGCCAATTTGTAGAACTGGTGATTGCTCCAGATTATGAAAAAAAAGCTATTAAAGAATTTTCAAATAAAAAAAATATAAGAGTACTGAGATTGGATATCCAACAAGATAATCTATATCCAGGAACAATAAAAAAAATTTCTGGAGGCCTTTTAATGCAGGATGATGATGAGAAAGATATTAATATAGAAGACTTAAAATGTGTAACAAAAAGACAGCCAACTGCTAATGAATTAAGCGATTTAATGTTTGCATGGAAAGTTGCTAAATTTATAAAAAGTAATGCAATTGTATATGTAAAAGATAAACAAACTATTGGCATTGGTGCAGGACAAATGAGCAGAGTCATTAGTGCTGAAATAGCAAATCTAAAGGCTAAAGAAGAAGGTTTAAAGGTTAAAGATGCGTCTATGGCTTCTGATGCTTTTTTCCCTTTTAGAGACGGAATAGATAAAGCCGCTTCCAGTGGCATTGCTTCAATAATTCAACCAGGTGGGTCTATAAAAGATGATGAAGTAATAGCAGCAGCTAATGAGCATAATATTGCAATGGTATTTACAGGTGTGAGGCATTTTAGACACTAATGAATATATTAATAATTGGCTCTGGTGGAAGAGAGCATGCATTAGCTTGGAAATGCGCTAAAGATAACTTTGTTAATAATGTTTATGTTTGTCCTGGAAATGCAGGAACTCATCTTGAAGAAAAAGTAAGTAATATTGAGATAGATATTGAGAACTTTGAGGCCATTGAAAGCTTTTGCATGAATGAAGATATTGCACTCGTGATTATTGGTCCTGAACAACCTCTTGTAATGGGACTTTCTGATTATCTCCAGAATAAAAATATTAAAACTTTTGGTCCATCAAAAAATGCTTCTCAACTAGAAGGTTCAAAAACTTTTTCAAAAGATTTTTTTATTAAATATGATATTCCTACAGCTAAATATAAATCTTTCGATGATTATGCTTTGGCTTTAAAACACCTTGATGAAATAAAATATCCAACTGTTGTAAAAGCAGATGGTTTAGCAGCAGGTAAAGGAGTAATAATTTGTAAAAACATTAAAGAGGCATCAGAAGCATTAAAAAGTATTTTTAAAGAAAACACATTTGGGGCTGCTGGTAATAAAGTTGTAATTGAAGAGTTTTTAGAGGGTGAAGAAGCTTCTTTTATAGCAGTTGTAAGTAAAGATAAAATTATTCCTCTAGCAACAAGTCAAGATCATAAAGCAGTTGGAGATGGTGATGTAGGCTTAAATACAGGTGGAATGGGAGCTTACTCCCCTGCACCAATTGTTACAGATGTAATGAATAAGAAAATTCTTGAAAAAATAATGTATCCAACCATTCAAGGATTAATTCATGAAGGTTGCCCTTATCTTGGATTTTTATATGCAGGTCTTATGATAAAAGGAGATGAAATTAAAGTACTAGAATTTAATTGTAGATTTGGCGATCCAGAAACACAGCCAATCTTACTTAGATTAAAATCCAGCCTAGTTAAACTATGTATCGCTGCAATAGATGATAATCTAGAATCATATTCTATTGAATGGACAAAAAAACATTCTTGTGGTGTTGTAATTGCATCTAAAGGATATCCAGAAACTTATGATTCAAATAAAATTATTGAAATTAAAGCAAACAAAGATGAAAATACTAAATTATTTCATGCAGGCACAAAGTATGAAGATAATAATATACTAACCAATGGTGGAAGAGTTTTTTGTGCAACAGCCTTAGGAAGTGATTTGAAAGAAGCTCAACAAAATGCATATAATCTAGTTAGTAAGATTAATTTTGAAGGCGCTTTTTTTAGAAAAGATATAGGATATAAGGGAATAAAATGAGTATTTTAAATGGCATCATAAATGAACTTGATATTGCTTTGAGAACTTTGTCTGATAAAAAAACTGGTACTGATAGAAAATATCCCTCTGAGCCTATTGAGAAAAATACTCAAAAATTATCAAAACAAGAAAAAGATCTTTCAATTCAAATGATGCGCATTAATCATGCTGGAGAAGTTGCAGCGCAAGCCCTGTATAGAGGTCAAGCTTTTGTTTGTAAAGATCCCAAAATTAAAGAACACTTAATCCAAGCAGGCGAAGAAGAAACCGATCACTTAGTATGGTGTAAAAAAAGATTAAATGAGCTTGGGGGCAAAAGCTCTATCCTAAATCCTTTATGGTATGGAGGTTCTTTTGCAATTGGAGCAGTATTTGGATTAATAGGAGAAAAAACAAGTCTTGGTTTTGTTGAAGAAACAGAAAAGCAAGTTGTAATCCATCTGCAAAAACATCTAGATAAGATATCTACAAAAGATAAAGAAACAATTGAGATACTAAAAACAATGCAAGCTGATGAAGATCTTCATGCTGGACAAGCGAATGAGTCTGGAGCAGAAGAGCTTGAGTCACCAACAAAGAAAATAATGGAAGTGACAGCAAGGATAATGACATCTTCAAGTGCTCATATATAATCTTTTTTAATGAATCAAATACCTTCTGAAAGTATCGATACAAAATTTAATATGCGTAAAGTCGCATTAACCGCTTTAGCTGGAACAAGCATTGAGTGGTATGACTTTTTTCTTTATGGGGCTGCTGCGGCATTAATATTCCCAACTGCTTTTTTTGGAGAAGTAGATCCCTCAACAGCTTTAATACTATCCTTACTAACTTTTGCAGCAGGCTTTATTGCCAGACCAATAGGAGGAATAATTTTTGGTCATTACGGAGATAAGATTGGAAGAAAAAAAACTCTAGTAATTGCCTTAATACTTATGGGCGTAGCCTCTACTCTAATTGGACTATTGCCAACTTATGCAATGATTGGAGTTGCTGCACCAATAATATTAACAATTTTAAGATTTGCACAGGGATTGGCAATTGGTGGGCAATGGGGCGGAGCCATGTTGCTTGTAACTGAAAGCGCTCCTTCTAATCAAAGAGGCTTTTATGGTGCTTATGCTCAAGCTGGTGTCCCTATAGGGGTCATTCTAGCTAATCTTGCTTATATTATTACTGGAGCCTCAATGTCAGATGAATCTTTTTATATCTGGGGATGGCGAATCCCCTTTTTAGCTAGTGCGATCCTAATAGGAATAAGTATGTATATTCAATTAACTATGGAAGATACTAAAGCATTTCAAGAATTACAATTAGCAAGAGAAAATCAACAAGATGATGAAAATTCAAGTAAGACAGAAATCAAAAAATCACCAATAATTGAAGCACTAAAAAAATATCCAGGTAGGATAGCTCTTGCAGCTGGGGCTTTTTTATCAGTCCAAGTAACTTTCTATATTCTTATAGCTTTTATGCTTGCATATGGAGTAACAAGTGCTGAAATGGAAAGAGATGAAATGTTATCTGCAGTTCTAATTGGTTCGGCAATTATGATACCGACTCTATTCTTTTTCTCTTCATACTCAGACAAGAATGGGCGTAAGGGTGTTTTTATATTGGGAGCAATTTTAACTGCAGTATGGGCATTTGCATTATTTCCTTTAGTAGACACCGGAAGCTTCTGGTTATGTGTTTTAGCTATAACTGGTGGGTTAGTGTTTTTATCTATGATGTATGGTCCTCAAGCAGCATTTTTTACAGAATTGTTTACAACTGAAGTTAGATACTCTGGAGCAAATTTAGGATATCAAACCGGCGCTATTTTAGGTGGAGCGTTTGCACCAACAATTGCCACAATGTTATGGACAGATTTTGATATCTTTTGGGTATCAGTTTATATAGCTTTTGCATCTTTTTTGACTGTTCTTTCAGTAATGGCTTTAACAGAAACTTATGATACTGATTTAAATTAAATGAAAGAAATATTCTTTTGTTTATTTATTTCTTTTTGCTTAAGCATTAATGCTCATGAAAATTGGAATAAAAAAGATTTTTCCCAGGAAATGGCACACCTCCCAACCCCTTTACCAGATAGAGTTATTTTAACTTGGAATGATAATCCAGCCACAACTCAGTCAGTAAATTGGCGAACCGATATTTCTATAAAAAAAGGTTTTGCTCAGTTAGCCATAGCTAATGCTAATGGAAGAACCTTTAAGCCAAAAAAATATGATGCTGAAACTGCCTACTTTAAAAGTGATATTAATGAAGCGCACTATCATAACGTCACTTTCAAAAATCTTGAAGAAAATACTTTATATGCTTATCGAGTTGGCGATGGAATTAATTGGTCTGAGTACTATCACTTTAGAACTGCAAGCTCTAAAGAAGAACCATTTAGTTTTATTTATTTTGGAGATGCGCAAAATGAAGTAAAGACACACTGGTCGAGAGTTTTTAGAGAGGCTTTTCGTGATGCTCCTCGAGCTGCATTCACTCTCCATGCAGGTGATCTTGTGGATGAGCATGATATGGATGCTCAATGGGGTGAGTGGCATCAGGGTCCTGACTGGGTAAATGGAACTATTCCCGTAATAGCAACACCTGGAAATCATGAATATCAATCAGATTCGGATGCAAAGCGAATTTGGAAATCAAAAGATGGTAAAGATATTAATATAGATATTATTTCATTTAAAAATGATACTCCATCAACTTTCATAGCTGAGGTTGAAGATTCTATTGGTCAAAAAGGAACTATTAGAATAACGGATTCTGGAGTAATAATTTCTATTGATGAAGGAATAGAAGTAATCACAGGTTTTTCAAAAAATAATCTTATTAATGAATTAATTTATGGAGGTAAAGCTCCGCTTTATGATCGATTAAGAAATCAAACTGGAATTAAAAAAATAAGTAGTCATTGGAGACCACAATTTTCATTTCCAATTCAAGATGTACCTGATGATCGACTGATAGAAACTGTATATTATTTGGATTATCAAGGTGTTCGTTTTATTTCCTTAGACTCAAATATTGAAACTGGGAAACAAGTAGCTTGGTTAAGAAAGACTCTTGAAAATAATCCTAACCGTTGGACTATTATGACTTTTCACCATCCAATGTATTCTCCCGCATCCAATAGAGACAATAAAGAGATGCGCCAGCAATGGAAACCTCTTTTAGATGAATTTAAAGTTGATTTAGTTCTAAGTGGTCATGACCATGCATATTCAAGAACCGGTCTTATTAACTCACAGGAAATTAAAAATATCCCAACCGGCTATCAACAAGCATATGACCCAAAAATTGGTACAGTACACGTTGTATCGGTAAGTGGTCCAAAAATGTATAAAATTACTAAAGGAAAATATGCTAAAAAATTTATTGAAAACACTCAGCTTTACCAAATAATTGATATTAAAAAAAACAATTTAAGATTTCGTGCTTATGATGCTACTGGAAAATTATATGACGAATTTCTAATACAGAAAGAAATAGGAAAACCAAACCTTTTAATAGAAAACTAATCTTAAAATATCTCAGTTACTTCCATTTAATATTACATCCCATTGATGGGAATTGTTCTAAACTTATTTCTCTTTCATTAAGTAAATTATCTAGGGCATCTCTTAAATCCTTACCGGATGGTTGTATTGCTGAATTGGGAGAGCTTTCATCTAATCTTCCCCGATAAACAAGCTTATTATTAGCAGCAAAGAGATAAAATTCTGGAGTGCATTCTGCTTTATAAGCTTTTGCAACCATTTGAGTTTCATCAAAAAGATATGGAAATGATATATCAAGGTCTCTCCATAAATCTTGCATTTGTTGAGGTCCATCTTGAGGATAGTTACCTACATCATTTGAACTAATTGCAATCATATTGATTTGATCTTTATAGTCTTTAGCAAGTTTTTGTATTTGAGAATGATAATGAATGACGTATGGACAATGATTACATATAAACATTATTAAAGTTTGTTTCGAATTATCGAGCTCTTCTGATGAAAAATTTTTTCCTGAGACTGTGTTAATAAGGTTAAATGCTATTATTTTAGTGCCTAATGGAAGCATACTTGAATAAGTTAAAGACATAAGAATATTATAAACTCATTTGTTGCCACTTAACTGGCACACCCTCCAATTGATATCTATTAGATTCCTCTCTTAGTTTTTCATACTCAGTTTTTGAAGAATAGACTGTAACTATTAATGCATTTTCTTTATTAGCAGTAATTCTCAGTACACGCCCCATTCTTTGAATTCTTTGTCTTTTTGATGATGATGCACTTAAGATCATCGCCCCATCAGCTTCTGGCATGTCAAAGCCTTCATCTAACGCGGTGCAACTAACAAGAACATTCAATTTACCTGCTTTAAAGTTCTCTAGGTTCTCTTGTCTTTCATCATCTTTTAAATCCGTATTATAAATCCCTGATTTAAAACCTTTTTTATTAATTATCTTATTGAACTCTTTTGCTTGTTTTTTATTCTCTGTAAATACAATCCAACAATCTCTTTTATATTTTTGAATTAATTCAACACCATATGGAATCCTATTCTTTGAATTTTTTACTAATCTTGCTCTGTTAAAAATTAACATTTTAAGAGGATAATCATCTATGTTATTTCCACCTATCGTGGCTGCTCTTCTTTGTATGCTTTTAGTAAATTTTTTATATTTATCTTCTTCCGCAGGCAATAAAGCTGCATATCCATATAAAAGTTTAAAATTAACAATTACCTCATCCTCTCTTGCATCGATGTAGTCATAATCAAAAATTATGTCTCCTAAAATTTTCTTTATAATTATATAAAAATTATCGTCATAATCTCTTTCTGGTGTTGCAGATAACCCAAGAGTTGCATTCCAACTATTTGTAAGCATCTCCCCTCTTTTTTCTGTTCCTATCTTATGACACTCATCAACTATCAAAAGAGTATTTTCAGCATCAATCTCTTTAATAATATTTTTTAATGAGTCTATTGTTGAAATACAAATCTTTGTAATAATAGATACCTGCTCGCCACCACCATTTAAAGATATTTCTTTATCATTGAAATTCTGTGAAAGACTTTCATACCATTGATCCAATAATGCAATAGATGGTACAACAATTAATATTGATTTCTTTGGCTCCTCTTTAAGATATTTATTAAGACAGTGAATGGCAAAAAAGGTTTTACCTCCCCCAGTAACAACTTTAATGATTCCTCTTTTTTTAGCCCACCAAAGTGGGAAAGCTTTTTTTTGCCATTCTCTAAGCTTCAAAAATATCTCCTTTCATAAGGCTCTCACCAATTAAAAAAACATTAATATTATTTTGTATAAGTTTATCTATATCTTTTTGACTTTTAATCCCTGATTCAGCCACAAAGATATTATCTTGCTTGAATTCTTTTCTTAGTTTTATAGAGTTTTCTATATCTACTTCAAAGGTTTCCAGGTTCCTGTTATTAACTCCTATGATTGCTTTGCTATAACTTTTAACCCTTGATAGCTCATCTTTATTATGCACTTCAATGATGTAATCTAGTTCAAGACTATCTGCAATTTCTACAAATATTTTTAATTTATTATCAGTTAGTATTCTTGCAATAAATAAAATGCAGTCAGCGCCAATAAGTTTAGATTCATAAATTTGATACTCATCAATAATAAAATCTTTTCGTAATATAGGAAGGTCTGTTATTGCCTTCACATCTAGAAGATATTGAATGCTACCTTGGAAGTAATCTTCCTCCGTAAGAATAGATAAAGCAGAAGCTCCAATAGATTCATATTCTTTTGCTTTCAAGACTGGATCAAATTCCTCACTTATTACTCCAGCACTCGGAGAGGCCTTTTTTATTTCAGCAATAATGGCTTGATTTTTTCCTATAAGACTTTCTTTAAAGATACTCTTCTTAAAATTAAGACCCTTAAGTTTTGAAGATAATTCTTCTAAGGTTTGATTAGATTTCTTTTTTTCTAGTTTGTCTTTTGTATTAGAGACTATTTCATCGAGTATATTCATTTTTCTTTTGAAATTCTTACGTAATCAGCTAATTTTTGAGCAGCTTTACCATTATTCATAAGTTCGAATGCCATCTCAACTCCATCTTTTATTGAATTAGTAATATCTGCTACATATAAGGCTGCGCCACTATTTAAAGCAATCATATCTTGCACTGCAGAATTTTCACCTGCGAATGCCTTATTTACTAACATTAGACTTTCTTTAGATGAATTTGCTTCGATTTCATCGAAAGTTCTAAGCTTTAATCCAAAACTTTTTGGTGAGATTCTGTATTCATTAATAGTATGTTCTTTTAATTCGGAAATTATTGTTTCTGAACAAATAGAAATTTCATCAAGTCCATCATCTCCATGAACAACTAAAACATGTTCCATTTGAAGTTTTTTTGCAACATTTGAAAAGCTACTAACTAATTTTTTGTCATAGACACCAAGAACTTGTCTTTTTGCTCCGCATGGATTGGTATGAGGCCCAAGAAGATTAAATATAGTTTTTTCCGCTATTTTCTGCCTTACAGGCATGACATACTTCATTGCTTGATGATGTAAGGGTGCAAATAAAAATATGAACCCTACTTCTTCAAATATTTTTTTTAATTTATCTCTTTCATGACTTATGTCTGCGCCCGATTCTGTTAAAAAATCAGCACTGCCTGACAAACTTGAGATTGCTTTATTGCCATGTTTTGTAACTTTTGCACCGCCTGCTGCAGCAACAAATGATGATGCTGTTGAGCAATTAAAAGTCCGTAATCCAGTTCCACCAGTACCACATGTATCTATATGCGAACCATCCCCAATATCAAACTTAAGAGATTTATCTTTCATTACAATAGCGGCTGCTGAAATTTCTTCCTCTGAAATACCTTTTTTATTTAATTCTAAAAGAAAAGACTCAATATCTGTATCTGAAACCATACCTGTCATTATTAAATTAATAGCTTCTTGCATCTCCTCTAAATTTAGATGCATATTGTTTTTAATTTTTTTAATAAAATCTTTCATGTTCTATTTAAGAAATTTTCTATGAGTTTTTTCCCATTCTCTGTATCAATTGACTCTGGGTGGAACTGCACTCCATAGATAGGCTTTTCTCTATGTTGAACAGCCATAATTATATTATTATTTTCGCTTAATGAAGCAGTCACTTTAAGCTCATCAGGAAATGAATCTTTTTCTATAATAAGGCTATGATATCTTACAACTTCATAGGGACTTTCAATATCTTTAAATAACAAACTATCATCATGATTAATTTTTGACGTTTTGCCATGGAAAATTTCTGGTGCTTTGACTATATTTCCTCCAAAAGCAGCGCCAATGGCTTGATGACCTAAACATACTCCAAGGATTGGTACTTTTGAAGATTGAATTAATTCAACAGAAATGCCAGCTTCACTTGGAGTACATGGTCCTGGTGATATAACAATTTTAGTAGGATTTAATTTTAAAATTCCATCTACAGACATCTCATCATTTCTTATAACTTTTATGTCTTCCTGATATTCGCCAATGTAATGAACTAAATTATAGGTAAAGCTATCATAATTATCTAAAACAATAATCATAAAATCATCTCCATTGCATCCAGAAAAACTTTTGATTTTTGAATACATTCTTGCCATTCACTTTCAGGATCTGAATCTGCAACTATTCCCGCACCAGCTCCAACATGTATTAAATTATTTTTTATAACCGCTGTCCTTATTGCAATTGCTGTATCAATATTTCCATTCCAGGATATGTAACCAATAGCACCTCCATAGATACCTCTAGAACTAGGTTCAAGTTCATTAATTATTTCCATAGCACGTATTTTTGGAGCTCCTGATAATGTCCCAGCAGGCAATGTGGCTTTTAGTGCATCAACAAAATTGTATTCTTTTGATAATTTTCCACTTACATTAGAAACGATATGCATCACATGAGAATATCTTTCTATTACCATCTTCTCAGTTAGTCTTACACTTCCGATATCTGCAATTCTGCCCACATCGTTCCTTCCTAAATCTATAAGCATGAGATGTTCTGCTAATTCTTTTGGATCATTAAGTAAATCATGCTCATTTTGAATATCTTCCTCTTCTGTTTTGCCTCTTTTCCTGGTACCAGCTATTGGTCTAAGAGTAATATCATTATTTTCGACCCGTACTAATATTTCAGGAGATGATCCAACTACCTGACATTCTTCAAGATTCAGATAGTACATATATGGTGATGGATTAAGTTCTCTTAAAGCTGAGTATAATTTAAAAGAGTCTCCCTCAAATAGTCTATGAAAATCCTGCGCTAATACTACCTGCATTACATCTCCTTCTTTTATATAATTTTTAATAGTATTTACAGAACCTATAAATTCATTTTTTGTAAAATTTGATTCAAACTCTAGCTGTCCTAAAACTTTTTTATAAGAAGGATTCATATAGTCCATTGATTTCTCAATACCATCTTCGATTTGATTGAGTTTTTGAATTGCCTCTTCATACGAAATATTGGATGGATCTGAATTGTATATAGCCTGGATGGATTTGTTAAAGTTATCATAAACAATTAATTTTTCTGACTTAACTAAATATATGTCTGGCATATGCTCTTCAAACTTAGATTCTTTTTTTGGAAGAGACTGTATCTTTTCTTCAGCATATTGAGCGCTTTCATATGCAAAAAATCCAACATAGCCCCCGGTAAATCTAGGCATATTTTTTATATCAGGCGATTTATATTTACTTATTATCTTATTTAGTTCTTTTAAAGGATCTTCTGATTTAAGTAAATTAAGATTCGTATCTGTTTTTATTTCTATCTTTTTTCCTAATACTTTAATTGTATCTTTACAACCTATGCCTATTATTGAGTATTGAGCCCACTTTTCTCCCCCTTCGATAGATTCAAGTAAAAAAGTATTTTTTTTATCTTTAATCTTTGAGTAAATTTCTATTGCTGAGTTTGAGACAAGATTTATATTTTTTATTAAGGGAATGACATTAAATCCATCTTTAGCATATTTGTTATATTCTTCTTTAGTTATCATTTAGAACCAAGTCTTTAATGTTTATTACATCGCCTATATTAATATTATTCTTTTCAAACCAATCTTTGTTTACTTCAAGAGCATACTGTACATAATTTTCTGAACATACTGATTTTTTTGAGAATGGAACCATATCATAAATTTCTAATATTTCACCCTTATTACCTATATAAGCAACACTCAATGGTATTGAAGTATCCTTCATCCACATACATTGTTGTCTTTTATATTCCCATATAAAAAACATTCCATAATTTTTAGGAATAGAGCTTTTGGACATTAGCCCTTTTCTTCTGTCCTCAAATTTAGATACTACTTCTATCTCTGTTAATAGTTCGGTAACATCTATTTCAGCTGATGCATCTATATCAAAAATGAAAAAAATAAAAATATAATATTTAAACGATTTTTGAACGAAGCTCAGATATAGTTTGCTCATAGTTTTCTGTATTAAAGATAGCTGAGCCAGCAACAAAAGTATCAGCGCCTGCTGCTGAAGCCAAGCCGATGGTATCATTATTTATTCCTCCATCAACTTCAAGACGAATATCTTTACCTGAATCATCTATCATCTTTCTTACTTGAGAAATCTTATCTAGCGAGCTATGAATAAATGACTGGCCTCCAAAACCTGGATTGACAGACATTATTAGAATAAGATCTATATCATTTAAAACATTCTCAAGAGTGTTCAATGGAGTTGCAGGATTATATACAAGCCCTGCTTTGCAACCTTTATCTTTAATTGCATGAATTGATCTATGAATATGTGATGATGCTTCTGGATGAAAGCTAATCAAATCAGCTCCCGCCTCTATAAATCTCTGTGCCAATTCATCAACAGGGTCAATCATTAAATGTACATCTATAAATTCTTTAATTCCATATTCTCGAAGAGCTTTACATACCATAGGGCCAATAGTTAAATTAGGTACATAATGATTGTCCATTACATCGAAATGAACCCAGTCAGCACCTGCATCTAGAACATTTTTAACCTCATCTCCTAATCTAGCAAAATCAGATGCTAAAATTGAAGGGGCAATTATGTATTGTTGATTACTCATATTTATTCTCATTATAAACACTATTGGCAAGTTTTAAACGCTCCAATGTTCCAACATCGATCCATAAATCTAATGTTTCTTGACCGCTAACAACACCTTCATTAATATAATTCGGCAGGATTGTATCCCAGATATTAAAACTCTTGCATGTAAAATTATTTTGATTAAAAATTATTGGATTTATTACCGAAATCCCACTCCAAGTAAGCTCATTATTTTCATCTTTGACTTCAATTAAGTTATTCTTAATATTAAAATCACCTTTAGAATTATGATTAGGATTAGGTACACCGACTAGATGTGCTGCTTGAACATTTTGAGGTAAATTTTTTATATCAATTTCATGAAATATATCTGAATTCATTAATAAAAATGGTTTAGTCCCAATCATTGGGAGAGCATTTAAAATTCCTCCTCCTGTTCCTAATGGTTCATCTTCAATTGAAAATAAAATATCTATATTTGGAAAGGTTTCTTTAATGTGCTTTATAACTTGGTCGGCATGATGAGATACATTGATTATGATTTCTGAAAATCCACTATTAATTAAATGATTGATATTTCTTTGAATCAAAGATTGGCCTCCTACTTCTAGCAATGGTTTTGGTATTTTATCTGTCAGCGGCGCAAGCCTTTTTCCAAATCCAGCTGCCAGAATCATCGCTTTCATAACTTTAAAATCCGACTATTTAGAGTTGTTTCTGCCTGATTTAAAATAAATGCCTTAGATGAATGTTTATCTGGAATCATTGCAGATAGGTTTAAAAGAATCATTGGCAAATCTTTTAATCTAAATGCTCTATCCTCCTTGAGATATAAATTAGCAAGAGTTCCAAGTATTCTCATATTTCTTTGGATACACCCCCATCTTAAGAACTCAAATAACTCTAATTTGGTATGCTTAGATTCTATCTTATCTAAGAAATAATCAAGTAAGGTATCTATTTTTTCAAAATTTACTGGGTAATAGTGATCAATTAATATTCCTGATAGATCTATTCCAATGGGGCCAATCTTCATATCTTGATAATCTATTACTCTTATTTGATTGTTTTGAAGAATAAGGTTTCTTCTTTCAAAATCAAAATGGCAATTTACCCAAGGCTGATTATTTAAATTATTTAATGCTAAAGAAATTAAATCATTTATGGATTCGTCAGATTTAATATTCAGAAACTCCATACAAAAAATATCTTTAAAAAGATTCATTTGCTGCTCTAATTCATCTTCTGAGAATCTTTGTATGTTTTTAATCTTAGAGACTTGAATTTTGATTAATAAATCTAATGATTCTTGAAGTAATTCCAATTCATTCTCTTGTTCAGGAATTGAAAGAAGATTACTGTTGCCTAAATCTTCTTGTAAAGTTACTCCAAGATCAACATTGTGATGAAAAATGTTAACAGAATTAATATTATTTTCTTTAAGGCTATTGGTTATCTTTATAAAATCTGAATGATCGCCTTTAGAAGGATCTAAATAACACAAGATCATTGAGGTATCTTCATTAGTAACTCTCCAGTATTCTCTTCCGCTAGCTTCTAACTTTAATGGTGATGCTTGACTAGCATTAAAATTACATTGAATACTTAGATTTATTATTTCTTCTTTTTTCAACTAGCTATTCTTAATATCCTCAGGTATTGGCGTATCATCTGGAACAAAAAAATCTGGCATTAATTCATTAAATGGTACGGATGCATATTTAGTAAAGTCTTTTACTCCTGCTTCATGAAGAACTAAATCGTCAATACAAAAGTTACCAGTAAATTCTTTTGAATCTTTAGTTAATATTTCATATGCGGAATCAGCCATTATGTCTACGTTTCTAGAAAGTTTCATAATTTGGTCTCCGCCAAGATGATTCTGGACAGCTGCAGTAGCAATAGCTGTTCTAGGCCATAATGCATTAACTGCTATGCCAAACTCTTTAAACTCTTCTGCCATTCCAAGCACACACATGCTCATAGTGTACTTAGCCATGGTATAGGCTACCGTGCCTGAAAACCATTTAGGACTCATATCTAGTGGGGGTGCTAAATTTAAAATATGCCCATTAGAAGATTTTTTTAAATGTGGTAGACAAAATTTACTAACCATATAAGTCCCTCTTCCATTAATTTGATGCATTAAGTCATACCTTTTCATTTCAGTATCCGTGACATTAGTTAATTGAATAGCAGATGCATTATTTATACATATATCTATGCCTCCAAAATGTTCAACAGACTGATTAATAGCATCCCTTACATTGTCTTCACTTCTTATATCACATATTACTGGTAACGCCTCACCTCCTGCTTCAACAATTTCATCTGCAGCTGTATAAATTGTCCCAGGTAGTTTTGGATGAGGATCAGCAGTCTTAGCAGCTACTACAATTTTTGCACCATCAGCGGCAGCTTTTTTTGCCATAGCAAGACCTATTCCTCTACTTCCACCTGAAATAAAAATTACTTTATCTTTTAAACTCATTTTTTTACCTCTTTTTATTTAAAATTTTTCCATATAAGGACGTAAATCTAATTCATGCGTCCATGCACTTCTATGTTGAGTATGAACAAACCAATATGCATCAGCAATTGCATTTGGTTGAAGAATACCGTCTTTTTCTTTTAAAGCATATCTGTCTGGAAAATTTTCTTTAATGAATGCCGTATCAATAGCCCCATCTATAACAAAATGTGCAACATGTATTCCCTCAGGGCCAAGTTCTCTTGCCATACTCTGAGCAACTGCTCTTAATGCAAATTTTGCACTAGAAAAAGCTGAGAACCCTGAACTTCCCCTCATTGAGGCAGTAGCGCCTGTGAAAAAAATTGAACCTTCATTTCTTTGTTTCATATATTTTGTAGCTTCCCTACCTGTTAGAAACCCTGCAAATGCTGCCATTTCCCAAACTTTTTTGAAAACTCTCGAGGTAGTATCTTCAATTGGAAAATATACGTTAGCACCAGGATTAAATATTACAACATCTATTGGAGCTATATCTTCTTCAACTTCCTTAAAAAAACTCTTAATTGCATCTTCATCTCTAGCATCAACCCCAAACCCTTTTGCCCAACCTCCGGAAGTATTGATTTCTTCAGCTAACTTATTTACTTTATCAATGCTTCTAGGTCTTCTTGCCGGACATACTTTATATCCATTTTCAGCAAATTTCTTAGTTAAAGCAGCGCCTGTGGCATCCCCTGCGCCAATAATAATTGCTGAATATTTTGAAAAATCTTTCATAACAGTGTTTAATTGTTTTACTTTACAAAATTGTTTATAGAAATGATAGTAGACTTTATTTTTGATGTAGCAAGTCCTAATACTTATTTCGCACATAAGTTAATACCTGATTTTGAAAAAAGGACTGGTACTAAGTTCAAATATATTCCATGTTTATTAGGAGGAATACATAAACTTTCTAATAATCAGCCGCCTTTTATTGCTTATGCAGACTGTCAAAACAAAAGTAACTATCAAATGATTGAGGTAGAACGTTTTGTAGAACAACATAAATTAACAAAATATAAGTTTAGCTCTCACTTTCCTCCAGCAACTATTCAGGTGCAAAGAGGGGCAATAGCTGCTCAAGAGTTAGGGATATTTGAAGAATATTTTGAATGCGTAATCACAGCAATGTGGGAAAATGATAAAAATATATCTGACATAGATGTGCTTCAAGAAGTTCTCAAAGAGAGTAATTTTGATGTAGCTTCATTGATGGATATAGTCACCTCACAAGCATGCAAAGATAAATTAATAAAAAATACAGATAATGCTGTTTCAAAAGGAGCTTTTGGCGCTCCTACATTCTTTTTTGATAATCAAATTTTCTTTGGAAAAGATCATTTATATCAATTAGAAGAATATATAAATTCTCATAAATAATAGAACTTTTCTTAAAATACTCTTTCAAATATATGATGAGGTATAAAATATATAGATGCTTAGGATAAAACAAGTACTTTGCATAGTATTATGCATCTTTTATCAAAATTACTTGAGTGGTGATTTGGTAGATGATGGCATTCTTTTGCAAGATATAAAAAGTAATAATTCATGCTTAGTCTACACTCCTTATCTAGGTGAAGTTTTAGATATTGAAAGTCTTGATATTAAATCTGATAAATTTGAAATTACAGATAATGAAGCTCTAATATTAAATGGAAATGTTGTTCTTGATTTCCCTAATGGAATCTTAAAAGCAGGAAAAGCAAGAGTTGATAGAAAAAATGGATTGGTTAACTTTAAAAAAGAAGGTGATTTATTTTTAGAAAACTACTTCTTCAGAGCAAAAGAAGGTTTCTTTAGTAGAGAT
>MDTG01058982.1_pt1 | contig 25268 bp, 25 predicted proteins | sample 811421 | NCBI WGS metagenome assembly MDTG01 (sample SAMN05326645, study PRJNA326480) | marine metagenome | isolation source: seawater | place: Pacific Ocean: South East | collected 2011 | reverse complement strand
TTAAGTATGGCAGCAAAAAAATTTGGTTTAAAATGTAAAATATTCATGGGTGCAAAAGATATTAAAAGACAAAAACCAAATTGTGATGCAATGCGTGCAAATGGTGCTGAAATAGTTCCAGTTTATACGGGTAGTCAGACGCTTGTTGATGCTGTTAGTGAATGTATGAGATATTGGGTATCAAATTGTGATACCACTCATATGTGTGTAGGATCTACAGTAGGTCCTAATATTTTTGTTAAAATTTGTGGATGGAGTACATCACAAATTTCTAGAGAACTTCTAATTCAAATAAAAGAAGAATTTGGAAAAATGCCAAAAAAATTAAAATTATATAATTGTGTAGGAGGAGGAAGTTCGAGTTTTGGATTTTGGAATGAATTTATGCATTATGATAAAAGACAAATTGAATTTATTGGCGTTGAAGCTGGTGGACCAAAAAAAAGCAAAAAGCATGCTGCTCCTTTAACCTATGGTTCTAAAATTGGAATACTTCACGGGGCTGCTCAATATGTAAATCAAAATACTGAAGGTCAAATAGAGGAAACAGAATCAATAAGTGCAGGTTTAGACTATCCTGGTGTCTCACCACTTCATTGTTTTTTGAAAGATACAAGAAGAGCAAAATATTATGCGGCCACTGATGAAGAAGCGTTAAATGCCTATCAGTTGGTTACTAAATTTGAAAGTTTAAACCCAAGTCTAGAGCCAAGTCATGCATTTGCAGAAGCAATTAAAATAGCTCCAAAATTAAGCAAAGATACAATAATAATTGTGAACTCGTGCGGTGACGCTCAAAAAGATCGTGATATTTTAAGACAAAGATTGGGGAAATAAAAAAATGATTACATCGCCAATTAGTTTAGCCTTCGAAAAATCTAAGAAAGAAAGAAGACCCGCTTTACTTACTTATACTGTCGCTGGGGATAACACTAAAAAAAAATCATTAGAAATATTAAATTCAATTTCTAAATATGCCGATATTTGTGAGTTAGGATTCGCACATAATACTCCTATTGCAGACGGTGGACAAATTCAAACAGCTTCATATCGAGCAATTAAAAACGGTATTAAAATGAAAGATGTTTTTCAAATCGTAAAAAAATTCAAAAAAAATAAAAATGCAAAACCTGTAATTTTGATGGGTTATTACAATATGATATGCCAATATGGACAAAATGAATTTTTAAAGAAGTGCAAACAAGTAGGGGTAAATGGTTTGATTGTAGTTGATCTCCCTTGGCCAGATAATATAAATTTTGCAAAAAAATGCAAAAAAAATTCTATTAGTTTCATACAACTTTTGTCCCCGACTACATCAAAATTAAGAATGAAAAAAATTATTAATAGTTCACATGATATGCTTTACTACATTAGTATGCTCTCAACAACTGGTGGTAAACTTAAGATTTCTCCTAAAATAATTATGAAAAATTATGATAAAATTAAAAAAATTATTAAGAATAAAAAAAAAAATCTTGTAATTGGTTTTGGAATAACAAGTAAAAATATTTCATCTTTTAAAGGTTCTGATGGGTGTGTAGTTGGCTCAGAAATTTGTAAAAAAATTTCAGATTCAATAAAAAATAAACAAAATCCTGTCACAAATGTAAGTAATATGGTAAGAAGTTTAAAGATAAAATTACGATGAATTGGATAAAAGATAAAATTAAAAAATTTTCAGAACAAGTAAAAAAAGCTATAAGGAAGAGGCCATCCAAAAAAGATATTGCGGAGAGTGATTGGACAAATTGTTGTTCTGGTCCAATTTTGAAATCAGAACTAGAAGATAACCAGTGGGTATGTAAACAATGTGGAAAACATCATAGAATTACATGCAGAGAAAGATTTGATTTATTTTTTGGAAAAAATAATTATGAAATTTTAGATACACCTATACCAGTTGATGATCCTCTAGATTGGATTGATACAAAACCCTATGTTGATAGATTAAAGTCCGCAAGAAAAATTACAGGTCAAAAAACTGCGGTTATGATTGCTACTGGTTCAATAGAAGGAATTAAAATTACAGTGGCTGCAATTAATTTTCAGTTTATAGGAGGAAGTATAGCAAGTGCAGAGGGCGAAGCAATAGTTTATGGAGTGAATCATGCTATAGAAAACAAAAATCCTTTTTTATTTTTTACCGCTGGAGGCGGTCAGCGTATGCATGAATCACCTATCGCTTTGGCACAAATGACAAGAAGCACAATCGCAATTAACGAATTAAAAAAAAATAATTTACCATACATAGTATGTTTTACTGATCCAACAGCAGGTGGTATTACAGCATCTTTTGCATCATTAAGCGATATTGCGATCTCTGAACCAGGAGCTTTAATTGCTTTTGCAGGAAGACGTGTTATAGAAGCAACTGTAAATGAAACTCTTAAAGAAAATTTCCAAAAAGCTGAAAAAGTACAAGAATGTGGTTTTGTGGATTTAATTGTTGAGAGAAAAAATCTTAATGAAAAAATTGCTACGCTACTTAAAATTTTATTAAAGAAAAATGTTATTCAAAATTTAGAAAATAACGATGAGACTACAAAAAATTCAGGAACGATTTCATCGATTGCATCCTAAAAAAATTGATTTAAGCTTAGATAGAATAAAAAGATTAACTAAAAAACTTGGCAATCCTCAAGATAAATTAAAAATTATTTCTGTTATTGGAACCAATGGTAAGTTTTCAACAGCACAGGCTATTTTATCAATATTAGAAGAAAATAATTATAAATGTGATCTTTATACTAGTCCTCATATAAGAAAAATTAATGAAAGATTTATTTTTTCAGGAAAACAAATCTCAGATAATAAATTATCATATCTGCTAGAAGAAGTCGAAACAGTTAATAATCAGGAGCCAATTACATTTTTTGAAATTTTAACAGCTGCTTTTTTTTTAGGTGCCTCAAGATCTGATTCCGATATAAGCATTGTGGAAAGTGGTTTATTTCATAGATTCGATGCTTGCTCTATTATTAAACAAAATATTGCATCTGTAATTACAGCTATTGGTTTAGATCACTTAGATTGGTTGCCAAAAAACGAAAAAACAATAGATAGAATAATTTTCGAAAAAACATCAAAGCTTTTAGAATCCAATATTATTGTAGCTGAACAAAAAAATGAAGAAATAATTAAAAAAATTGATAGATCAATAAAAAAAAATAAGTCAAAAAAAATTTTTTATAATAAGAATTTTAAGTATTTTAAAGACAATAATAATTTTTTCTATTATAAAGATAGATATGGGAAATTAAAACTTCCTTGTCCAAACCTCTTGGGTGACTTTCAATTGTCAAATATTTCTACTGCAATAGCTACATTGAGAAGTGTAAAAAAATTAAAAATCAGCAATGAAAAGGTCAAGTTAGGAATAAAAAAAATTAAAAGTATTGCAAGAATACAGGAAATTAAAAAGGGTAAATTGAAAAAGTTAGCTAAAAACAATACTTTAATCATTGATGTATCTCATAATCCTTTAGGTGCATCTGTGCTCAAAACATATCTGGAATCTTTAGATAAAAGTAAGAAAATTTTTATGATTGTTGGCATGATGAAAAATAAAGATCACAGTCAATATTTCTTACATTTTAAAAATAAAGTTGAAAATATAACTGCTGTTAATATAAAAAATGAAAAAAATTGTATTAAGAAAAACAATTTAAAAAAAATAATATTAAAATCTAGTATAAAATCAAATACTGCAAAAAATATTAAGGAAGCTATTAAAAATATTGCTAAAAAAAAATAAAAAAAATATTATTTTGATTACTGGATCTTGTTATCTTGCTTCGGAAGTTTTAAGCTTAAATTAAGAATTCTCTGATAGCCAGGCCTTCATGGCAGATTCTGGCACTGCACCAACTTTCTGAGCAACTAACTCTCCATTTTTAAAAATCATAACAGTGGGAACTCCCCTAACCCCAAATTTTGTTGGGCTATTTGGTGATGAATCGATATCATGATCATAAAATTTAAATTTATCTGACATTTCATCTGCAATTTTATCCATAATGGGCTTTAGAACTTGACAAGGTTGGCACCAGGTTGCACCAAATTTTACTACTGCAGAAGTTGATTTCATAATTTCATCTTCAAATAAATCATCGTTACTTTCAATCATTGGCATATATTCTATTTACTTTTTAATCATAAGAAGTCAACTAAATATTTTATTTTATATTGCCTTTTCATAATTTTTTCTAATTTCTGAAATGTATGCGTCAATATCGTTTACATATTCTAACTTATCTTTACTAACATCTTTTTCATTACGCATATTATCTATTAAAGATTCTGCCATTGGAACTGTTGTAAAACCTGCTTCTTCTACACTTAATATTTTTTTAGCTATATCCTTATGTATATTTTCATATTCTTTTTTCTCTAAAACTTCAGGTTTATTTTGGTAAATTAATCTTTTACCAAAGTATTTATATCTTTCGTCACCTATTTTACTTATAATTTTATGTTTTATTTTCCACTCTTCAGTTTTTTGAAATTCTTCCATTAATGATTGATCCATATCATTAGGAAAACCACCAGAATAAAGTTGATCTTCATATGGCAATATCTTTCTCTCTTTTTTTTTTTCTTTTGCAATTTCTCCTAACGCAAAAGATACTCTTTCGGAGAATTTTTTATTTTGAAAAATTTTTTCAGCCCTTTCTTTAAGTTTATTTAGACCAATTGATTTATACATATCTAAATCAAGTCCAAGTTCTTTATCTAAAATTATTGGATGCTTGTTGGCAGGTAAAGCTCTTGCCCATTTACCAGGTTTTTTAAGTTCATTTTTTAATTTTTGAATATCTAATTCTATTAAATCATCAGGATCTTGCTCTAAACAATATACCACGGGCCAGTTGTACTCTCCATGATTACACAGATATGTAACTATAAAAGGTCGCGCTTTTCCATAATAATAAAATACAGTAGTAAATATTCTATCTTTCTCTAAAATATCTAAAACTTTATGTTTTGATGTTGTATTAAATGACTCTTCATAAATTTTGTTAGCTTTTTTTTTAATAATTTTCATTATTCCTAAACAAGCTTCGCAATCAGAAATAGCTGTATGAAATTGATCTACTTTTATATCATTTATGTTGCTTAAATTTTCTAGTTTAAAAATCGGATTTTTTTTTTCTGATAATGACGTATTAATTGAGTTAGGAAAAAAAAGCTTACTACTTCTCGCAACTGGTAAAAAATCTGCCTGTTCATTTGAATTTGTGTTTAATGCATAAGCAGGAAATAGGCTTTTATAATTTTCCTTTTGAATCATTATGAAATCAAAACCTATAGAATTCCATCCTATCCAAAAACAAGGACTCCATTTTTTAACAATTTTATTTAACTCTTTCATTAGTTCGTAGTGGCTCATATTTGAATTTTTCATCTGATAAAGACCTTTATTAACCCATAAACTATATGGATCAGGCACGTATCCTGGTTTGTTATTACAGTTTAATTCAAATCTATCTAATTCTTTTAATTCTGAATTAACTAATATCCCAGCAATTGAGATTATGCTTCCGTAGCTAGTTGAAGCTGATTGGGATTCTAGATCTATTATTGCAATATTTTTCATAATAAAAAATTAAAATTTTTTCGTTTCATTTCTCCAACGACAATTATCACAATATTTTCCTGGATTAGGTGGTTGCTCCATCTCTAGACATTTTTTTAATTGAATCAAAGTATCTTCAATATAGTCAGTTTTTAAATTATATGACAACAAAGTAGTTTTAAAAGATAGTTTGCCCTGAAAAATTTTTTGATTTCCATCTCTAGCATTACAAATAAGCCAGTAGCCTGTTTTAAAAACATTAAAATTATTAAGTTTAAGCAAATAACAATAAAAATCCAACTGTCTTAAGTAAGATTTATAGTAATAAGCAGAGGAGTTAACGTAATCAGGATCATTTTTATTTGAAGTTGCTTTATAATCTATAACAACAATTTCATTTGTATCTTTATTAAGCCATAAGTCATCAAGTGCACCAAATAAAATAAAGTTTGTTTTCTTTGACTTTGCTTCAACTCCTTTCTTGTTATTTCTGTACGCATCTAGTTTTTCCTTTTCTAGGTTATATGGAATAAAATTTAAGTTATATTTTTTAAAAATTGGATGTGGCTCACCTTTTATTCTTAAAAGATCAAATTCTTCTTTTAAAAGAGTGTCAACCCTTGAATTAATTGGATGTCCTGGTTGTCCTGGTGGATCAATATTATGATTTACTTTTAAATAAAAACAAAAAGGACATTTTATAAAACTATCCCATTTTGATCTACTTAATCTCATGAATTTTCAATCTCTTTCTTCTTTTCAACATCTAAATTTTCAAGGCGATCTGCTTTATTTTTTATTTTGTCAGATGAAGTTTTAACTTTTTTAAATTCATCAGAAATGTCCTGATGCCATTTATCAATTTCACTAATTCTTTCACTTAATAGAGTTACATCTTTTATTATTTTAACCATTTCTTTCCTTATTAAATTTGAATTTTCATTCATGATGTAACCTTCTGCAAAAAGACGATATGCTCTCAGCATTAACCATAATGTGCTTGGACTGCAAATTTGAACATTCTTTAATCTTGCAGCGTCCATGTAATTATTTTGATTTTCATTAATATAATTAAAAACTGCATGTGATGGGACAAACATTAAAGCTACATTGGCAGTTTCACCTTCTATAAGATATTTGCTCGATACATCGCTTATATGTTTTTTGATCGCAGCATCAAAATCACGTTCTAACATTTTTTTTTCAGAAATATTTGGATTATTAAGCAATTTATTTGGTAAAGGAAATTTAGAATCTATTGCAATTTTATTGCCCTTTTTTCCAAGATCTAAAGTACAATCTGGTATTTTTCCGTTACTTAATGCTTTGTGCATATAATAAAATTTTTTTGGGATACTGTCGGAAACTATATCCTCTAATTCTCTATCTCCAAAACTACCGCGCGCTTGTTTATTATCAAAAAATATTTTTTTAACATCTACAATATCACCGGACAAATTAGTTACATGTTTTTTTAATTCGTTAATATTTTTTTGCGCCTCATCAATCACAGTAAGTCTTTGTTGTATTTTTTCAATACTTTGAATTGTTGATTGTGATTCTTTGCTTTGAGTATCTTGTTGGTTTTTAATAGACTCTCTTATTACCTGGCCCACACCTCTCTCGATTGGAGAAGCGGCATCTTTAAAAGCATTCTTAAGTTTATCTTCACTAATACTTTGTGCTTCAATTTTTTTTTCTTGCTCAGCTAGTTTATTTTTTAATTCAAAAATTAATTTGATAACAAAAACTGTTATTAATAAAACTAATAGTAATAGTATATATATTAAAATATTTTCCATGAATCTAATAAACTATCTTTTCAAATAATATTGTATGTATTTGAAGTATTTATAAAGTTTTAGGGTACTGCGGTATAAATTACTTAGTTTACAATACAATATGATCAACTAATACTCGATATTTCCAATATATTATTTCTTTATTAAAAGTCAATACAAGATAGACAGTATTTCAATTTTCATGATAAAATTTGCTGATGAAATTAATATTAAAATTTTTTTTTCTAATTTTTCTTTCATTGATTCTAACAAATCATGCCATTGCTGATTGTGATTCGAAACCAAGCGATGGTGTTTCTTACGAAGGTTGTGCCTTTGCCGATGGTCAAGATTTGTCTGGAACTTTTATACCTAATTCAAATTTAACATTTACTTCTTTTATTCAAGTAAATTTTACAAAAAGTATTATGATGAATTCAAATCTTTCAAATGGAAATTTTTCTGAAGCAAATTTTTTTAGAGTAAATTTGTACGAATCAGTTTTTGAAGGAGGAAATTTCGAAAAAGCTAATTTTGAAAGCACAAACTTAACAAGAGCAAATTTTAAGGCAGCTACTCTTATTGAAGCTTCTTTTAAAAATGCAAATTTATATGGAGCAAATTTAACAAATGCAAATATACTAAATACAAATTTTGAAGGTAGTAATTTAAATGAAGTAACTTGGACTAACGGAAAAAAATGTGGTGCTGACAGCATCGGAAAGTGTAATAAATAATACTATGTCAATTTGGGGAAGTTTAATTGGAGGTATGGTAGGTTTTTCTCTTGGAGGACCTTTTGGAATGTTGTTAGGTTCTTTAATTGGAGGAAAAATTTCAAGAGCTAGAGCTTCAAAATCAAACTTTGGTGCTTTTGCCCGGCCTCAACAAATTTTTGCTTTATCTTTAATAGTTTTATCTGCTAAACTTAGTAAAGTTGATGGCCAAGTAAGCAAGGAAGAGCTTGTAGCAGTGAGAGATAAGCTTAAAATTCCCGAAAATGAAATAGATCAAGTAGGTAAAATATTTAATAAAGCAAAGGAAGAAAGTACGGGCTATGAACCTTATGCGCAGCAGATAGCTCAAATTTATAGGAATAATCTTAATGTTCTTGAAGAAGTAATTAATATCCTTTTTTATATTGCTGAAGCTGATGGAAATGTAAGTGCATCTGAGCTAAATATGATCCAAAAAATAGGACAAATCTTTGGATTAAGTCAGGCCCAGTTTAATTCGATTAAAGAAAGTAGAAAAACCTCAGATAAATTGAATCCTTACATAGTTTTAGAAAGTAAACCAGACGACAGTCTTCAAGACATTAGAAAGAAATATTTAAAATTAAGCAAAGAACATCATCCTGATATACTGATGAATAAAGGTGTTCCCAAAGAAGTTATTGAAGAAAGTAAAAAAAAAATGAGATCAATAAATTCCGCTTGGAATCAAATCCAAAAATTAAAGACTAACTAAAATTATGTCTACTAAACCTGTAATTAAATAAATTGAAAATACAAAAGCAAGAATTACAATAAAATACATTATAGTTACTACACTATCTCTTTTATTTCTTAGTCTAAGAAATGGTTTATCTTCTAAATCATAAAGGTCTTTTCTATCTTTTACTCTATAATCATCAGTGTATCTCCAAAGAGAGTTTGGCATTCTTGGATCGGTTTGGTTAAAATAGTTTATCCATGAAACTAAATATTTAAATAATATAAAAGTAATTATTAACAGTAATGTAGAAGTAATCATTAAAAAAATTATTTAAAATTGTTCAGTCTCAGTTGATCCATCCATTGCGGTTGTAGAACTTTTTCCAGAACTAATAGTATTTGATACTGCATCAAAATAAGAAGTTCCAACTTCTCTTTGATGCTTTACACTTGTATAACCATCTTTTTCTCTTGCAAATTCTTGTTGTTGAATCTTGGAGTAAGCTGTCATACCTTTAGATTTATATTGTTCGGCTAGTTCAAAAATTGCAAGGTTTTGGGTATGAAAACCAGCCAATGTAATAAATTGAAATTTATAACCCATCTGACTTATCTTCACTTGAAATGAAGCTATCTCATCATCTGACAAATGTTTTTTCCAATTAAATGATGGAGAACAATTGTAAGCAAGCAATTTTCCTGGAAATTTAGAATGAATTGCATCTGCAAATTTTTTAGCTTCCTCTAAATTTGGTTGAGCAGTTTCACACCAGATAAGATCACTATATGGAGCGTACGCAAGGCCTCTTGAAATAGCCTGTTCTATTCCATGTTTAACATAAAAAAAACCTTCGGGGGACCTTTCTCCTGTTAAAAATGCTTTATCATTTTCGTCATGATCATTGGTTATTAATTTTGCAGCATTTGCATCTGTTCTTGCTAAAATTATTAATGGAACATCAGCAATATCAGCTGCTAGCCTAGCAGCTTTTAAATTTTTTATCATAGTGCTGGTAGGAACTAAAACCTTTCCTCCCATGTGGCCACATTTTTTTTCGCTGGCGAGCTGATCTTCAAAATGAACTCCCGCTGCACCCGCTTTTATAAATTTTTTAGCAAGTTCAAAAACATTTAATGGACCTCCAAATCCTGCTTCACCATCAGCAATGATTGGCAACATATAGTCTACTCGATCTGACGGCTTCATAGTTCCATCTTTAATTTCCATATGTTGTATTTGGTCTGCTCTTATTAAAGCATTATTCATTGCTTCAACTAGTTTGGGTGCACTATCAAAAGGATACAAAGATTGATCTGGATACATTTCTCCAGCACTATTTGCATCAGCGGCTACTTGCCATCCGCTTAAGTAAATTGCTTTTAGTCCTGCTTTTGCATGTTGAACAGCATGGTTTCCAGATAAAGATCCTAAAGTGTTTATATATTCCTCAGAATTAAGAAGATTCCATAACTTTGTAGATTGATTTTTGCACATGGAGTACTCTATTTTTATAGATCCCTTTAATCTTTCTACTTGTTCTGGTGTATAGTCTCTTTTGATTCCTGCAAATCTTTTTAGATCATATGATACATTTGTTTTTGCCATAAATTAATTTCTATAAATTTTTGACTTTAAAAAAAGAGACAATATTTAACCTAATTACTCAGAAATTTCTTCTACGTGGTGATTTTCAGCAAAGCAAATATCATCATGGTAAGAAACACAATTACTTGGTTTGTTATTTGGAATATTTGTTTTGATCATTTGTAAACAATATTTACAAATTTACAAAAACTCAAGTTTTTACTTGTAAATCATATAAATTTATTTACAATATATTTTGTAAATATTTACAAATTTACAAAAATGAAAAAAACCTTTAATTACGGACATAAAATAAGAGAAAGAAGGCAAAAAAGAAATATAAGATCGAAAGATCTTGCAAAAAAACTTGAGATCGATGCATCATTTTTAAGTTTGATTGAACATAATAGAAGAGTCCCAAGTTCAGATTTGTTGTTAAAGATTTGTAAGGAACTAAATTTAGACAATAAAGATCTTATTGAGAATTCTGATCCCGGACTTGAAAATAATGTAAAAGATATAGTCAAAATAAGCTTACTCGAAGACTTGGATATAAGACCAGACGAAGCTGAAGAGATAGCTAGAATAAATCCTAAAATAGCAAAAGCTTTACATCGTCTTGGCAAAGATCATATAGATAAAGAACATAGTTTAGAAAGAAAGATAAAAGAAAAAGATGTTTTTCAAGGAGATCTGGTTGCAGATTTTATTCAAGAACGTAAAAACTGGTTTCCTAATTTAGAAGATTTTGCAACAAAGACTAACGAAAAAATAAAAATAGATAACAGAAAAGGATATGAGTCTATTTGTGAATATTTAAAAAGCAAACACAACATAAATGTTGTAGAAAAAATTCCAACTGAAGAAGAATCATACTCAAGAGATTTTAAAAAAGAAGAAAAAAAACTTTTTTTATCTGATTTGCAACCACAGGAAACTAAAAAATTTTTTGCAGCATATACTGTTGCACAATTAGAAGCTGATGATTTAATTGAAGAAGAGCTTAATGAATATTTTCCTTTTAAAAAAAATAATTCTGTTAGAACAGATGCTAAGAAATCTCTTTTAAACTATGTAGCTGGATCAATTCTAATGGAATATAACAAATTCTTTCAAGAATGTGTTAAAAAACATAGATACGATCTAGAATTATTGCAAAATATTTTTGGGTGCTCATTTGAGCAAATTTGTCATAGAGTAACTACACTGCAGAAAGAAGGTCAATCAGGAATTCCAATGCATATGCTTCGTGTTGATCGCTGCGGAAATGTATCAAAAAGATTCTCGCTTTCAGGAATAGAATTGCCCAAATCTCATGGAGCTTGTGTTCTTTGGAATGTTTTTTCAAGTTTTAGTACCCCGGGAAAAATTACTGCAGCTGTTAGTAAAATGACGGATGGTGAAAGATATATTTGTATAGCCCGAACAGTTGAAAAAGGAATAACAAGATATGGCGAAGAAAAAGGTTTATTAAGTATTGGCCTTGGATGTAAAATTGAACATTCAAAAAAATTTATTTACGCTGACAGACTTAATTTAGATGACACAAAATCTGAAGTAAAAATTGGCGTATCATGTAGAACATGTGATAGAAAAGGTTGTTCTCAAAGAGCTTACCCCCATCTTACCGGTTATAGACCAGACACTAGTTACAGAGGAGCTTCAAATTATGATTAATAATTTAAAAAATTGAAAAAAAATATCCATATATTTACTCTGTTCATTATAATAATTACTGGTTATATATCAGATACAAATACTATGGAAAAAAAACCTTACCATCACTTACCAGATGGAACTTTTAGAAATCCTGAAGGATCCCCACAAAGAGACTCGTCTTTTAATTGGAGTTTTAAAGTATTTAACAAAGAAAAGAAAAAAATTAATATAGATATCCCGCCTGGGCATGTAATAAATAAAAGTGAAGTATTAAAAAACCTTAATAAGTTTAAAAATAATGATTATATAGCATGGATAGGCCATGCTACTTTTTTAATTAAGCTTGGTGACACAACTATTATTACAGATCCAGTTTTTGAAAAAAATATGGGACCTTTGTTTTTTGGTCCTAAAAGATATGTCGACCCAGCAATTAATCTTGATGAGATACCCGAGGTAAATTTGTTTTTATTAACTCATAATCATTATGATCATTTAAGTAGCAGAACTATACAAAGATTTCCTTATAAAAGAGCTAAAGTTTTAGCTCCACTTAAGCTTGGAAAATATTTTACAAAAAATGGCTTTGCAGATGTAGAAGAAATGGATTGGTATGATGAAATAAAAATAAATAATTTAAAAATTACCTTTATGCCTGCTGTCCATTGGTCAAAAAGAAGTTTATGGGACACAAATAAAACTTTGTGGGGAAGTTTTTTAATTGAATATAATGGTAAAAAATTATTCTTTGCGTGTGATACTGGCTATGGAAATATTTATAAGGAACTTGGAAATAAGTATGGGCCTATTGATTTAACTTTTATTAATATAGGAGCATATAATTTCTATCCTATGTCATCTAAAAAAGATAAATCCATTTATCATACAAATCCTGAAGAAGCATTAAACATAGGTCAAGATTTAAAAAGTAAAAAAGTTTTAGGAATGCATTGGGGAACTATAATATTATCTTTAGAACCAATTTTTGATCCACCTAAACGCTTTAAAAATTCTTCAAATCAATATGGCTATCATCCTGATGATGCAATTATTTTTAAAATAGGAGAAATTAAAAAAATTGATAACTTAATTTAAAGTTGGTTGATCTTTTTTTTTTTTATCTCTTTCTTTAGATAACATCTGTACTAATTGATCAACCATATAATCTGAAGCTTTAAAAATTTCTTTTGTTTTAAATTCTTTTGAAATATTTTTTTCTGGATTCGTTCTATCTTCAATTATAATTCCTTTTTTAGGGTTATTATCTTTGATATAAGTTAATAACAAAAAATCAGTTTCTTCAGCATCATCCCATTTTATAAAGATTTCAGAACTTTCCCAACGTTGGTCAATACATCTTAATATAGATCTATGCTTTGGTATAAATCTTTTATTTATTTGAAAAACTAATGAATTCATACTTCTGTAATAAGATTCTAATGCAAATTCTATCTTTTGCCTTTCTTGATTGTAAACTTTTTCTTTTTCTAATAAAATGCTTCTATCATCACCTTCTAAAACTTTGACACCTAGCGATTCTACACGTTCTCTTATTTTTTGATCTCTTAATGCCCTATATTTTTCTTTGAGTTTTTCAATTCTTATTTGTAGTTCAGAGTAATCTTCTCTTTCTTCTTTTAAAGAAATTTTTTCTAAATTTTCTAATTCTTTAATCTCTCTAGCTCTAAAGCGCTCTATTTGCCTTTGAAGCTTAATTTCAACTAAGAATTTTTTTTGTTTTTCTGCTTGTTCTTTTCTTATTGCTAATTGTTCTTTTTTTAAAAAATTTTTAATATCTCTAGTTCTTTCTTTTTCTAACCTAATTTCATCTTTTAAAGTTTTTTCTTTAAGTTCTATCCTTAATTTTGTTTCTAATTTTATTTTTTTTTCTTCTTGCTCTAACTTATCCTGGTCTTTTTTTATTTTCTCTTCATTTTTTTTTTCTATATAATTATTATATCTAGATATAATAGGATCAAATAGATTCATTATAATTTTTTTAAAATTAAAAAAATCTATAAACTTTTTTTCAACTTTTTTTATTAATTTATTTTTTTTTAGACTTATTTTTTTTATTTTAAAATTATTTTTTTTTTTTTGTATTTTTTTATTTTTTATTTTTTTTACTAATTTTTTTCTACTTTTTTTTTTGGGAGAGCTTTTTTTTTTAGTCTTTTTAATAAATTTTTTTTTATGTTTTTTTATCTTTTTTTTTTTATTTTTTTTTAAATTTTTCTTTAAGAAGCGTTTTGATTTTTTTTTATTTTTTTTTTTCATAAACTCAATTACTAAAAACTTATCAATAAAATATTAATAAATATAGTCTCTTGTATTAGGAGCGGTTGTTAGATTTTTTGTTAATTGAAATTGAAATACAACCTGATCTCCCCATTTAAATGCCATTTCACACGATGCTAGATAAAATTCCCACATCCTGAAAAAATTTTCATCAAACATTTCTAATGCTTTACTTTTATTATTTACAAATCTTTCTTTCCAGTTTCTTAAAGTATGTGAATAATGTGTCCTTAAAACCTCTATATCTGATATAATAAGGCCTGATTTTTCAATGGGCCCGACCACTTCGCTAATACTTGGGGTATATCCACCTGGAAAAATGTACTTAGTGATCCAAGGCTGCGGATCTCTTGGTCCGTTAACAGATCCTATTGTATGAATTAATGCAAGACCATCTTCATTTAACAAATTATTTACTTGTTTAAAAAATCTTTTGTAAAACTTTCTACCTACGTGCTCAAACATACCAACACTTACTATTCTATCAAATTTTTCGTTTAAATTTCTGTAGTCAGCTAATTTATATTGTACTTGATTTTCTAAATTATTTTCTTTGGCCTTTTGTAAGCTATATTGGTATTGATTTTCAGATAAAGTAATTCCCACTACTTCACATTGTGTCTTTTTTGCAATTTCTAGAGCTAGTGATCCCCAGCCACTACCAATGTCTAATACTTTTAAATTGGGTTTTAAATTTAATTTTTTAATTATATGATCAATTTTATTATTTTGCGCAGTCTCCAGACTGTCATTTTCATTTTTAAAGTAAGCACAAGAATATTGTCTTTTGGTATCAAGAAACAAGTCGTAAAGATCATCTGAGATATCATAATGATGCGCAACATTATTTTTTGATTTCTTAACAAAATTAAAATTTGTTAGGTATCTATAGCTTCCCCTAATTTTATTTAATATCTCACCAAAAATATTAATTTCTTTCCTTCCTATATTTTTTAAAGCAATCTCTAAGAAATCAGATATTGATCCATTTTCAATTTTGAGAGTACCTTTGGTATATGCTTCTCCAAAATATAAATCTGGATATATTAATAGTTGATAATGAAGTTTTCTATCTAATAATTTTATTGTTATTGAATTTTCTTTTAAAGGATTTCCAATAATATATTTTTTTTCATCTGCATCTATAAGAATAAATCCTTCTTTTTTAATTAATCTATTTAAAAAACTAGCTAACTGCATCTTTTAAGCGGCCTCTATTTTTCTTAAACTAAAATTTAATTTGTTTAAATCTTTAATTAACTTATTTTTATCATCCAAACTTAAAAGATTGAGCGGAGGTAAAACATTTTTATACATTTTATTTTTTTCTAAAAGAAATGTATGAAGTCCAGAAATTAAATTAAATTGATCAAAAACTTTTCTTATACTACAAAGTTTTTCATTAAATAGTTGTTTATCTTTTGAAAAAAAATCATCATAAACTTTTCTTGATAAAGAGGCTGTAACGTTGCAAGTAGCAGAAATAATTCCTGAACAGCCAACTTCTAGTCCCTTAAGTAATCTTAATTCTGAACCAGGAAAAATAGAAAAATTTTCTATTTTTAAATTTTCATATAAATTATACGTACTATCTTTTAATCCTATAATTTGACTTGGAAATTTTTTAACTAATTCCTCTACGCAAGATATACTAAATTTATAGCCACATAGTTTTTCAAAATTATATAAAATAATTTTTGATTCTGGTAATTGTTCTACAATTCTTGAATAAAATTCTATAACTTCTATATCACCATATTTATAATAAGCTGGAGGCATTATTAAATAATTATTAAATCCTAGTGACATAGAAATTTTCATTAGGTTTATTGTTTCTGCCAAGGAATTTAAACCAGTTCCAATTAAATATTTGTCTTTATGTCTGCTTAAAGAAAGTTCATTTAATAAATTTATTTTTTCACTTATTGAAATAAGTTGTGCTTGACCTGTGCTTCCAAAAATAGCAACTCCATGGCACCCTTGGTTAATTAGATTTTCAGCATGATTAACGGTATTCTTTAAATCTAATGCCAAATTATTGTTTAAAATTGACATTGAGGCCGCAAAAATACCTTTAATTTTAGTCATGATATAAATTCTTTTTTTAATAAAAGTAATATAATTATTTTTAAAATGAAACTGAAAAAAAGAAATAAAATTTTTATTATAGGAAGCGGCGTAATAGGCGCATATTTATCAAAATTACTTATTAAAAAAAAATTCGAAGTAATAGTGACCAGTAGAAAAAAAAGAGGATATGAAAGCAATTATCGTAAGCTAGGAGTGAAAAATAAAGTTAAATTTATAAAATTAGATGTTTTAAACAAACAAAATATTAAAAGTTTAATATTTAAATTTAATCCAAAAGCAATTTACTATTTAGCTGGACAAAGCTCTGTCCCTGCAAGTTTTAAAATGAGGTTAGAAACATTTAGGTCTAACTATCTAGGCGCAGCTAATTTTTTATCCATTTTAAAAGAAGAAAATCTAAAAACTAAATTTATTAAAGCTAATAGTGCGTATATATTTAATGGTAGCAAAAAAAAAATAACCATTACATCAAAACTAGCTAAACCAGAAAGTCCTTATACAAATTCTCAGATAAAAGCATTTAAAATCGTTAAAAAGTTTAGAAAAAAACATAATGTAAAATGTTATAGTGCAATTTTTTTTAATATCGAGTCAGATTTAAGATCCAAAAAATTTATAACTAAAAAAGTTTGTATTCTAGCAAAAAATATTAAACAAAAAAAAATAAAAAAAATGTATGTTGGCAATATAAATACTATTAGAGATTTTAGTTGGGCCCCAGAAATTGTAAAGGCTTTATATCTGATGATGTACCTAAAACCTTGTGATTTACTCATAGGTACTGGAAAATCTATGAAAATTAAGAATGTAATAAAATATGCTTTCGAATATTGGAAATTAAATTATAAAAATTATATTAGTATTGATCAAAATCTAATTAGAAAAAAAGAAAGAAATAAAATTGTTGGATCAATGTCAAATACTTTTAAAAAATTAAAAAAATGGAATTGGAAACCAAAAATATATGGAAAAAAATTGATATATAAGATGGCAAGAAATTCTTAAATTTTATGAAAATTGGTACTTTTTTAAGCTATAAAGGTTTAGGTGCAAATTTACTTCACCTTTCATATTGCCATCAAATTGCAAAAAAATTTAAACCAATAACTTTATTAACTTTATGCCCTAATATGAAAAAAGTTGTGAAGGATGATCCTTTAATCAAAGATATTATTTGTATAGAAAAATATTATAGAAGATTTTTTGATATAATTAAATTAGGAAAAATTTTAAAAAAATATGAATTAGATTATTTATTTATTTTTTATCCTAGTCCTAGGCTCTATCTTGCTGCCAAATATGCTGGTATTAAAAATGTATATTCCTATCCATTTTTCAAAAAAAAAAAACTTCACTTGGTTAAGGCGGCTAAAAAGTTTACAGAAAAAACTTTAAAAATAAATAATTGCCCTACTGATACTGATTTATATATTAGTGAGGTAAATAAAAAAAAAGCTACTGAAAAAATTTATAAAAATAAAAAAAATATTATAATTGGAGCTGGGTCCTCTGGGCCTACACAAAAATGGGGAACTGATAATTTCATAAAATTAATAAAACTAATTAAACAAAAAAAAAATTCTCATTTTTTTATACTTTGTGGACCAAACGAAAGTTATATTGCTGAAAATATTATCAAAGAAATAGGTAGCGAATATTGTACTTCTTTAAGTAAAAATACCATTGATGAAATTGTTCCATTAATATCTGTATGTGATTTATATATAGGAAATGATTCTTTCGGTCATCATGTTGCTTCATTATGCTCCAAACCGAGTATAATAATACTCTTAGACTCTCCACGAGCCTATAGTGATTGGAGTGCTTATCAGAATAGAATCATATCTACTGATACGACAATAGATAAAATAAACCATGGTTCATATACATCACAAAATGTAGTTTCGGTTGATCAAGTATTCACTAAAGTTTTGGAATTTATCGAATGATCTTTATTGTGATTATGTGATATTTTTATCAACCAAATCTCTTGCTTCATTAACAATACTGGCTAGCTTTGCTGTTTCTGGAGAGATATCTGGGTGTACTTTACTGATAATTTTTTTATGCGCATCACTAACTTCTTTTTTTGTATATTTTTTTTTTATATCAAGATTTAATATTTGATATGCTTCATTTAAAGACATATTTGAAGAAGACGAGAAAGCGTTTCTATTTTGCCCAAAGTTAAATCTGCCTGAATTTTTTAAAACTCTTAATAACCCCCAAATTCTCATTAATTGAACTAAAGTTAAACCTGCCTTAGTTTTAATAAGCGGCAATATTAATAAAGCAATGGGTAATGTGAGAATAAATCTACCGGCATAAACTAAAATACCTGCAAAAATTACGGATAAGATTATCAAAAAAATTCGAATAAAACTGGTAATTCGCTTGCTACTTGTTTTAACAAACCAGCTAAGAATTAAATAAATTATGACAAAAATAATTAGTGTAAAAAACAGTATATTCATATATTAAAATTAATTTTCAATGAATATACCTAAATTAAGACAACATAGGACAACAAAAAAATACCACGGAATAACAATAAATGACGATTATGCCTGGGTAGACCAGCCTAATATTATTGAAGTATTACAAAAACCAGAAAAGTTAATTCCAGAAGTAAAAAAATACTTAGAAGAAAATAATCAATTAACTGAAAAATATTTTGGTGACGTAAAAAATTTACAGAAAATTTTATTTAAAGAAATCAAAAGTAAAATTAAACTTGATGATGAAAGTTTAAAATTTAAAGATGAAAAATATTTTTATTGGACCAAAACTACCAGGGAAGGTAATTATGGAAAAAAATTAAGACAAAAAATTGGAACCTCAAAGATAGAAACTTATTTTGATGGAGATAAAGAAAAAGAATTAAGCGGTTCTAAATATTTTGGTATAGGGGCTATAGCAGTTTCCCATAATGATGAATTGATGGCATACTCATTAGATCTAAAGGGTTCGGAATATTATGATATTTTTTTAAAGGATATATCATCTAACAAAATCATAGAAAAAAAAATTGAAAATACATCTGGTTCAATAGTTTGGGAATTAGATAGTAAAAGTTTTTATTATACACCACTAGATAAATTTCATCGTTCAAGAAAGATTTATAAACATTTAGTAGGCACTTCTTCTAAAGATGATCAATTAATATTTGAAGAGAAGGATGAAACTTTTTCAGTGGGCATATCGTTAACATCTGATGAAAAATTCTTTGTAATTAGTACATCTGACTCAGAAACAGTTGAAGAATATTTTTTTCCTGTAGGTCAAAAAATTGTCAAACCTAAACTGTTTAGATCTCGTAAGAAGGGAATTAAATACTCAGTCGATAGTTGGAAAAACCACTGGTATATTCATACAAATGAAAATGCTTTAGATTATCAAATACTTCGATGTAATCATTCAGATATAAACAATACAACTGTTTTTATTTCTCCAAAAGATGAGACCATAATTGGTTCGCTCGAATTCTTAGATGAATATATAATAAGAAGTGAAAAATCGGATGCTATTCCTAAAATTTTTATAAGAAATATTTCTTCAAATTTTGAAGAAGAGTTAATTATTTCAGATGAACCAGTTGGGTCTCCTGGTGCTTCACTTATGCAGAAAGATACGAATACATTTAAAATATGGATATCTTGGGATAGCTTGGCTACACAAGGTAAAATATATGAATATAATATCAAGACCAAAGAAAAAAAATTAGTCAAAGAAATTGAGATTCCATCGGGACACAATCCGGATAACTACAGAGTAGAAAGATTAAAAGCAATCTCGCATGATGGAAGGAAAATTCCTATTACTTTAATAAGAAAAAAAGGCTCTATTCTTGATGGAAAATCAAAATTACTTTTGTACGCATATGGTTGTTACAAGCATAGTGTGCCTGTAGGTTTTGGAGCTTCAAGATTTTGCTTAATTGATAGAGACATTACATTTGCAATCGCTCATGTGAGAGGCGGAGGTGAATTAGGAGAAAAATTTTATGAAGAAGGTAAAATGATGAAGAAAAAAAACACCTTTAAAGATTATATAGCTTGTGCAGATTATCTTATTAAAGAAAAATATACTTACAAAGGAGGTTTGGCCTTTTTAGGTGGAAGTGCTGGTGGTACTACAGGTGGAGCAGTGATAAATATGGCACCAGAATTATTTTTTGCAGCATTGCTTTTAGTTCCATATGTTGATTGTTTAACCACATCCTTAAATGATAAACTACCATTAACTCCTGGAGAATTTGAAGTATTTGGTAATCCTAAAAAATATAAGGAACATTTTGAATATATTAAATCATACGCACCTTATAACAATTTACATAAAATTAAATATCCTCCTATGTTTGTAACATCCTCAATTTTTGATAACCGCGTTTTATATTCTGAAGCTGTTAAATATATTGCCAAACTAAGAGATTTAAAAACTGATGAGAATATACAATTATTAAAATGTAAGCTAGAAGCTGCTGGACACGGAGGCTCATCTGGTAGAGATAATGCAATTGAAGAACTAGCAGAAGAATTTAGTTTTATATTAAAAAATGCAAATATAAAAAGTTAATATACACTTGAAATATAAAAACTCATTACTACATAATAATTGTAAGTCGCCTAATGGGGCTTGCATAAATTAACCTTGCTAAAAAAAAGGAGGAAACATGACAAGTAAGGATCTATCGATCTTTAATTCACTTAGACCATTTAGTATTGGATTTGATAATATGTTTGATCAATTTGAATCTATATTGGGAAATGGTGGATTATCTGTTCAATCAAATTACCCTCCATATAATATTATAAAAGAAAGCAAAAATAAGTATGCTATTGAATTAGCAGTTGCTGGCTTTAATAAAAATAATATTGAAGTGGAATTTGAGGACAATTTATTAACAGTCAGAACAAAGCAAATTGATAAGACTGTTGAAAATGATGATGATGGTAAAATTGTTCATAGGGGAATTTCTCAAAGACAATTTGCTAGATCATTTACAATTGCAGACGATGTAAAAGTGAATGGTGCTGAGCTTAAAGATGGTTTATTGAGAATTGACTGTGAAAGAATTATTCCAGAACAAAAAAAGAAAAGACTTATTTCAATAAAATAAGCATTAAACCTTGCTTGCAGGGACTTTGTCCCTGCGAGTATTCAAAAACACCCTTTGCTAGTAAACCCGATAACCATACTTGACTCATTTATTTCAAATTTTCTTTCACATGAAATGCCAAATTTCTTATTTTTATAAACTAAAATTTTATTACCTTTTTCATCTTTAATTTCACTGTTTGGTTTCCCCATAACTATTTTTAATTCTGTCTCTGGTTGTCCAATAAATTTACTTAACTTTTCGTTTTCTTTTTTCAAAATTTCATTTGACTTAGTTGTAATTGTTTCACATCCAAATAATAATATTAGGAGAAAAATTAGTTTAGGAAAAATTAAGTTTTTCATTACTAGACTTTAGCTCACATTATTGTCTTATAAATTAAAAATTATTAAAAAATTAACTTTAAAGTTGTATTAAATGATTAACTTTCTTAATAACTAAGTTTTTTTATTAAATAAATAGAGATTTTAATTAACGAATCAAATATGTTGCAATTTAACTTGGAGGTCTAATGTTAGACAAATACTTTGATTATAGAAAACATAAAACGGATTTTAAAACAGAAGTCATTGCAGGAACGTCTACGTTCTTAACTATGGCCTACATAATGTTTTTAAATCCTGTCATACTTGCTGACGGTGGGTTTGACTTTGGTGGAGTTTTCACAGCAACAGCCTTGGCAGCTGCCTTGGGATGTTTTATTGCTGCATTTTATGCCAAAACTTGGCCGGTAGGTCTTGCTCCTGGAATGGGGATAAATGCTTTTATTGCATATGGTGTTTGCTTGGGTATGAAATATACTCCTGCAGAAGCACTTGGTGCAGTATTAGTTGCCGGTGTTGTCTTCTTAATAATTTCATTAACACCGATAAGGGCCTGGTTAATTAACTCTATTCCAAAAAGTCTTAAACTTGGAATTGGCGCTGGAATTGGATTGTTTCTTGCCATTATAGGTTTTGAAATTATGGGTTTGACTGCTGATAATCCTGTAACACTTGTTCAGCTCGGTGATTTATCAAATCCTCTACTTCTTCTAGGTGCTGGAGCTTTTATTTCAATGATTGTGATGGAGAAAATGAAAATAAAAGGAAACATAATTATTGGAATTGTTGCATTTAGTGCAATTGCATGGATAACTGGTCTAGGACAATTCAATGGAGTTGTATCTGCGCCACCACCAATGACACATCTGATGACTTTTGATCTAGGTGCTGCGCTTAGCGCATCAATGGTAACTATAGTTTTTACACTTTTCTTTATAGACTTTTTTGATACAGCAGGAACACTTACTAGTGTTGCTAACGTATCAGGAAAAATTGGAAATGATGGAAAAATAAAAGATATTGATAAAGCAATGTTATCAGATAGTGCTTCAACAGTTGCTGGAGCAATCATGGGAACTTCTACAGTAACAACTTATGTGGAGAGTGCCGCTGGAGTAAAAGCTGGAGGCAGAACCGGAATGACTTCGCTTGTAATAGGGCTCTTATTCTTGTTGTGCTTATTTTTTAGTCCATTAGCTACATCACTTCCAAAAGAAATCGATGGAGCAGCATTAATATATATTGCTACTTTATTTGTAAGAAATATTACAGATATTGAGTGGGACGATATAGCTGAATCTGGACCTGCTGTTCTTGCAATGATTGCTATGCCATTCACTTATTCCATTTCTAATGGAATAGCCTTGGCATTTGTATCTTATGCAGCAGTAAAAATTTGTACTGGAAAATTTGACTCAACTAGCCCAGCTATTTGGGTTATTGCTGTTTTAAGTGTAATAAGTTTTGCAGTAGCATAAACACACAAATAAATTTAAAAATTGGGCGATCTTACGATCGCCCTTTTTATTTACGGTGCTTTTTTATAATATCTTCTATTCTTATTTCTTCGTAGATTTCAAAAGGTTGCACAATCCATGGATTATCTGGCAATTTAACAGCACAATAATCAGGGTCAAAAGTTGATTTTTGTTTCTTCCATAATGTTGCTGTTTTTATATCTTCTATTTTATTTTTAATAGGTTTATATCTTTTTAACCAATCTATGCTTTTGTTAAAAGTGATCCCAGTATCTGACAAATCATCGCAAAGTAAAATCCTGCCACCCATATTTGGGGCTATTGAGCTCATCTCTCTTGAAAAAACAATATTGCCTTGCTCATCTTCTATTCCTTTTCCACTGTATGACTCTACAGCTAAATAAGCACACTTTAGCTTAAAAATTCTACTTAAAACATCAATCATAGGTGCGGCGCCACGCATTATACCAATCAATATTGTTGGCTTATAGTTGCTTTCTTCAATTTGTATTGCCAGTTTTTCAACTGTCTGATGATACTCTTCCCAGCTAACAATTAATTTTTCTGACATATATTTCTATAATATTAATTTTTAAAAATTAAAAGTAAAACTGCAAGAATTACTAAAGCTACGATTGAACTAATTAAAATATACAACCTGTGAATGTTTCTTCCTCTTAAATTGAAATAATGTCTTGCTGCAACAGAGATTATGGCAATTAAAGATAAAATCAGCCAATTATATTTGTGATAAACTATAAAGCTATAGTGGCCAGACAACATAATAAATAAGACTAAAAAAGTTGAATAATTATTGTGAATTGATCTTTGTTTGGCAGCTAAAGATAAAGTAGTATCAAATTTCTCATTTCTTTTACTGCTATTAATTATATTCATTTGATTTGGAATAATTACTGTAAAAACATTTCCAAACATGTTTGTTCCAATAATTAAACCAACGCTTAAAAATGCAAATTTTGGACCGAATAGTTTTGTCAAAGCAAATGAAATGATAATAAGTAAAAGAAATATAATTAAAGAAAAAACAATATTATTATTTATCAGTTTAGATTTACACAAAAAATCATAGACAAACCAAGAAAAAGCAAGAGATGTTAAAGAAATTAGAATCGCATGCAATGGGGATATTTGTAGAACTCTTTTATCGACCATTAAAACACCAGAATTATAATAGTAAATAATTATAAGCAATAAAATTCCAGTAATAAAAGTTAGATAACTTTGCCATTTAAATATAACCAGTCTATTTAGATATTCTAAAGGAGGAGATGTTTTTAACCTTGTTAATTTATAGTAATATCCAGAGTGCATTAAATAACCTTCTGCATCAATGTCATTATTAGTAATACTTTTATTAAGTTTATTATCTAAATAATTAAATAAAAAACTATTCCCAACCCATAAAATTGCAAACAGAACATGCGCCCATCTTAATACCAGCTCTAACCATTTTAATGTGTAAGGTAAAAATTCCATTTAGTATTTTATTTTATCTTTTTTTTTATCCCATAATTCAAATGCTTTTAAAGCTTCGTTTCTCATCATTTGAAACATAGGTATTTTTCTTTGATTAATATCTTTTTGAAACTCTGAATAAATAAATGAATCATCAAAATCAATTCTTTGGGCATCTTCTCTTGTGTTTGCATAATATATTTTATCAATTCTTGCCCAATAAATTGCTGCTAAGCACATAGGACATGGTTCACAATTTGAATATAATTCACAACCATTAAGACTAAAATTATTTAATTTTTCACATGCAGCACGTATAGCAACAATTTCTCCATGTGCTGTAGGATCATTATTTGATGTAACCTTATTTGAACCTTCTGATATAATTTTATTATCTTTGACAATAACACATCCAAATGGTCCTCCTCCATTATTTACACTTTC
>MDTG01370363.1_pt1 | contig 25280 bp, 45 predicted proteins | sample 811421 | NCBI WGS metagenome assembly MDTG01 (sample SAMN05326645, study PRJNA326480) | marine metagenome | isolation source: seawater | place: Pacific Ocean: South East | collected 2011 | reverse complement strand
GAAGTACGCTTCGGTTGGTACGATGGACAGGGGGCGTAGAAAGATGGCTCACGGAGGTATCGCCCATACGGATTCCTTACATCAAGAAATTCGGGATTTTTTGATGTCACAGGGTATGAATCCGAAAAACTATACAATCCTTGAAGGAGACAGAAGATTAACAAAGCCGTTTGCATGGGTGGATTTGCATTCAGGAAAATTGAGAGGCGGCTTCGCAACTGAAGCGGATGCTCTTCAGGCTCTCAAAAAGTTTCTTCAGGAACGATATGGCTTACTTACAAGCATGGCTCACGGGGGTCAAACAGAACGATTGAAGAAAGCACTTGATGTTTATGATGACCTTTTGAAACGCTTTGGTATAACCGACGACGATGTTTTTGTATCAGAGGGCTATGGTCAAATTTCTTGGTCTGATGCTCTAAATGGAAAAATGTCCAAAGGTTTTTTCAAAAGTCCTGAAACGGCTTATGAAGACGTGAACAGATACCTCCGAAGAGAATATGGACAAGGTAAAAAGATGGCTCACGGGGGATATGCCAAAGGAGGCAAGATAGATTTTTCCAATAGAACAAGCGACGACTTCCGATTAGGTGAATTAGTTTATGATACCTATAACAAGGATTATGGAACTATCATTGGCATTTTTGACCAATCTCTATCTGATAAATATGAAGTAAGGTTGGATAGCGATGGTATGCAACCCACCGCGAATTTGAGAAAGTTGGGTGAGAAGGGCGATAGTGGCTCAAAAAAACAATTATTTGACGCGGTAAGTGCTTACGAACGATTGTTAAGAAGTTTTCCTGATATGGACTATCCTCCAATGATTAACAACCCCTTTTATGCCAAAGGAGGCAAGACAAGTAGTGCGGAGGAAAGAGCCTTTGCCGAGTACATGGAGGACTATGACGTTGACCGAGAAGAGGCCGAAGAGCAATTCCTTGGTGAATTTGACAGCAAAGCAGATTGGGCGGCAGAATTTGTAGATGATACGGGAGGTATGGAAAGCCTTATTGACCCCGAAAGATTTTATCGTATTGACAAGGTTGGTTTCCGTCAATTTGCTATGGAGGAGGCATATTCAAGGGCACTCGATATAGAGGAATATAATGCTTATGAGTATGCGGAAAAGTTTGACTTGGAAGAAGAATATGAAGAAGCGGTCGAGGAAGATAAATTGGATGATTTTATCCAAATGCTTCGAGAGGAAGAAGAGCAAGCGTTGCAGGACGATTTTATGCTGAACTATTCTACTGCCGAGGCAATCATCAATCGCTTCGGCCCAAACTATGGGATGGATTTAGAAGCCCTCGAAAATGCCCACTTGATTAGAGCCGATTACGAGGAAGTGGCCGATGCCCTTGAAGACGATGGATATGTGTTCATCGAAGAGGATTTCAAAACCTTTGTTTTCAATCCCAATATGGCTCGTGGAGGACGCACAAAGCGCAAGAAGGTGAGTGATTTCGACAAGTTGGCAATGAAGGTTGCCGCTCGATACCGAGCCGAAGGAAAAAGCAACAAGAAAGCGATGGAAATTGGACGGGGTACTGCGGCTAAAGTGTTCCGTCAACAACAAGCGAAAAAAAGGTAAAGAATAATACTTAAATTGCAGTCTATTAAGAACGAAGAAAATGGCAAACAAATTTGACAATCCGAAAAAAGCATACAACGAGTGTTCCGATTACGGGGGACAACTCGAATCATGCACAGGGCAGTTTGGTACTTTAACTGAATGTATGAAGAATTGTCCTGCGGAAAAAGTTGTCGAGGCACAAGCCTTCAGGGGTCAGTCGGGGCGAAAGGTAAAAAGAGTCCCAATGCGTAGGTCTTCTCAAGTTGCATCTAATCAAGATTTCATGTTTGCTTCAGGCAGAGGCAAAGCGATGAGTGATTTCCTCCATGAGGTAGGCATCATCATGGTTGGGGTAGGAGGATGGTTCTTTATCGCGGCTCCCCTCTTGAAGAAAATTGGTGTCAAGCCATTAAATATTTGATAAAGGAAAAAAACAACGAATATGAGACATCGAAAAAAAAGTAGGCGGTTTAGCAATGCCGCAGGACGTGAGTTCAGAAACATTGAGGGTCTTCCCGAAGGAAGTGTGTGTCAGGGGCCGTGTATGTGTTTGAATGTTGGCACTCAATCCCTTTCGTCAAGCATGCATTTTGGGACGATTGCTTATCCCAATGGCACGAACAATCCCGGGGTTTGCAATTTTACTTGCCCTCCTTGCACGGGTGCAAACGTGGTCAATGTATCGGAATCACAATTGTTGGCAGGTTAACCAAATTAAAGAATAGAAAAGATGGCATTAGTACAATGTTCAAGCGTGACTTGCGGTGTTTCTTGTGGGCCAGGAGGCACACTTGTAGAAGTCAACGGGGATTATCACACCGAAACACAATCATATAACTTAACAGGAACGGCAGGTCAGAACGGAAGTTGTTGTCAATCAGCGGCGGTTAACTATGTTCAAGCCAATTGCGTCGCAGGAGGCGGCCTTGGTGGAGATGCAGGGCCAAAGCCCGACTTTGGATTGGGTCTCGAAGGTGGAGGCGGAAAGCAAGTTCAAGGTAGAAGACCTCTCCAAGGTGGCGGACGTAGACCCGCACGTACAGGAGGAATGACTTTCCGTGGCGCAGATGGCAAATTGCTTGAAGGCAAGCAAGAGATTTTGGGTGTAGATGTCCCAAAGGTTCTCGTTGTTGCAGGTGTAGCAGTAGCGGCTTACTTCATTGTGAAGAAGATGAAGTGATTTTTGCAGAGCAAACAAAGAAAATTAGGGGCTTATGCCCCTTTTTTCTTTTTTTTACATTCCAAACCTTGCATCGTATGTAAAGTTTGCTTTACTTGCAGTCAGAGTTAAACCCCAAACATTTACGCCATGCGTCAAGTAATTTTTTCAGCCCTCGGTTTGGCAACCCTTGTTTCTTGTATGAGCCTTGCGGAAGGCACCCTCATGAATTCCAATGATGTCTCGCAGAAATTTTCTGAACGGAATGTGGTTTTCGTCGATTCAGATGAGGGAATGTTCCTCGAAGTTTTCGTGCCCGTCCCCGTAGAAAAAGTGCCACACGTTGTGGGGCTTACGCAGGGAAGCGGAAAAAAAGGATTTGGCGAGTTCAGTTCCAAGAAGTTGCGTGATGTTACAGAAGTTGAGGGTGGTGTCGTTTTGACCCTCGACTATGAATACTTCGCAAGCCGCATCAAGGACTACACGGATTACCTTATCGTGTACAACTACGTCTCCAAGAAATACTTGTATGAGTTGACGGAAGATGAAATTCAGTACGTCAGAGAGCAAGTCAACGTATGATTTGAAAGAATGGAGGCTTCGGCCTCCTTTTTTCTTTTTTTACACTTTAACCCTTGCATCGTATGTAAAGTTTGCTTTACTTGCAGTCAGAGTTAAACCCCAAACCCCCAAAGTCATGAAGACCTTGAAAATTTCCATGATGGCACTATTGGTGTCTTTGCTGACCTCTGCAAATGTCAATGCCCAAAATGTCGTTCACTCAATGAAGTCCATCGACAACACCTTGTTGAAAACGTCGATTGTGTACTCTCAATCCACAGACTCAACCGCCTTTTCAATCTCGAAAATCTACTTTGAGGGGGCAGACGTGGGCGATGAAGAAAATCTTACTTTAATGACAATAGGTCAAGGTGCAATTGTCACGCAAAGAATCAAGCCTACCCGTACTAATTTTGATTCTACCCTTGAAACAGGAGTCGCGGTGTTTGATTTGAGGGAAGTAAAAGACATCAATCCCGAAACACCTTACCTTGACATCGTTGAAGTCAGATACGAACTTGCAAACGGAATGGACATTGACGTGACCGCAGACGTGAAGCAAGTCATGGATGCGAACAAGTAAACCGAGAAGGGGGGCTTTTGCCCTCCTTTTTTTTGCCTTGTCGTCAAGTTTGCTTTACCTTGCTAACAAAACCTCATAAACCCCAAACACCATGCGTCATATCGACCCAAATCATCCCTATCCATCATTGGGACAACTTTACGTCTATGAAAAAGGCGAGGACTTTGTTTCACCACCAACATCGAGGGTGACAGAATTGACAGAAATTGATTTTAACTCTCTCGTAGACATCTTGGGAGAACCCACTTACGACACGCCATCAGCCGATGATAAGGTTCAAAAAGAATGGGTATTGAAATACGTCCCGCAAGACCTTCTTGACACACCCGATTCGTACATCTTCAGAATCTACGATTACAAAACGGGTTCAGGGTGGTTTACAATGACTACTTTGAAGCAATGGTCTGTTGGCGGTAGTAAAGGGTCAGAAGCAATCGCACGAGACCTTACCGAATTGATTACCCAATTGAACCGAATCAAAGAGTTATGAGAATAAATGACCTTCCGAAAGGCCAAGCCCTGTACATCAAAGTCGGAGCACATCAACCTGATGTCGTTGACATCGATTGGCCCTCAAAGGACTATTTTCAAAAGATGTTGAATGGCTACGTTGAACATCTTTCGTTTACTAATGGTGGAGAACCATTCTTGGCAGTTTTCGATGAAAATGCCAAAGAATCCACCCATGAATACAATGAATTAGCATCTCACATCGTGAACACCCATCTCGTGGGTGACGTTTTCCTCATAAACCCTTCAGACCTGTAAAAATGTCAAGACAAACACACAAAGACCGCCTTTTGAAGTATTTTGATGACCACGGAAGTATCACCTCATTAGAGGCCATTCAAGACCTTGGAAACACGCGCTTGAGTGCTACTATCCATACCCTGCGCCACGAGGACAAATACATTATCTATTCAGATATGGTCGAGGTACCAAATCGTTTTGGAGGGACTACAAAGGTTGCGCGATACACCGCCGAAAAGAACCCTCTGTCAGGTGAACTTCAAAAATCCGTTCTCTGATGCCACGAAAAATTAGCCCGATAAACTTTGATGCCGTGAAAGGCAAAACAAAGCGAAAAGGAGTACACGCCAAGACAAAGACAAGCAAGCACAAGGCAAGTGCGAACTACAAAAAAGCGTATAAAGGCCAAGGCAGATGAATTATGAGAAACTTGCCTCTGATAGCAAAACAATTTTTGAGCGCATCAGGATGAAGTCAGGCATGGATTTTAGAGAAATCACCAAGGGGATGAAAACACACCCAAATAAATTACGAGGAAATGTTGTTGACCTCATTAAACAGGATTTGATTTGGTGTGAACGTCAAAAGCCATGGGTTCTTGGTAAGTATTACTTGACAAGCAAAGCGGAACATTGGTTGAGTGAGCATAACATCCAATACGATGAAGCGGACTTTGATTGAAAATCAATTGTTGAAAAGTAGATAGAGCAAAACGCCTCTTCCGCCCTGTGTCTGCGTACTTTACGTGCATGGACAACATCGGAGAGGTGTTTTTTCTTGCCAAGTGTATGGAACTTGGGCTTATTGCCTCCCGACCATTTTCCCCCTGTAAATACGATTTCATCGTAGACAATGGAAACCATTTGCTTCGAGTTCAAGTAAAAATGACTTCCTCAAAACGGGAGACAAAATCAAGTGGAGACGTTTACGTGGTCAAGGTCGCAAGCGGCAGTAAGGGCAAACAACGATATACCAAGAAAGACGTAGATGTCATTGCAATTCTATGTCATCCTTTGAATGTGTGGTATATCATTCCAATAGAAGATGCGGGTGAGAGTGTATCAATGTACCTCTACCCGCATCGCTCTTTAATAGGGGATTTCTCTACAGGAATGCATGAATCCTTTTTCAATAGATGGATTCACCTAACTACTCCTCATTCCGACAATAGAACAGAAGAAAGGCCGTGAGAAAAGCCAAATAAGTCAATGTAAAAATTTGTAGGTCAGTCATCATCAATAGTGGCAGTAACCAAGTTGTATGTGTACCTATCAAGAAGTTTGATTTGGGTGTACAACTTATGACACGCGGCTTTTGCGTTGTCCTTCTCCTCTTTGGTGGCTTGAATATGATTTACCTCCATCATGATGTCGTTAGCCTCTTTCAACAGGCGGTCGATTTCTTGTCTTACTCCGAGTGTCATTTTGCTTGATTTTTAGATGAAGGGCAAAAGTAAATGCAAGCCTTTGCTGATTGCCGCGATTTCACCTTTGGCCCAATAAAAAATGAAAAATGAACTTACAGGCGAGATAAGGCCGTAGCCTCATTTACTCTATCCTCGATGTAATTCCAATTGACAATGTTGTCAAGCAAATTTGAAACGTAGTTCCCTCTTTCGTTTTTGTAGTCAAGGTAATAAGCGTGTTCCCACACGTCAACTCCTAAAAGCGGCACTTTGCGTCCATACTTGTCCATTTCAGGAAACTCTTGGTTGGGGGTAGAAATGATTTCAGTTTTTCCTGTGCGGGGGTCTAAAACCCACCATGCCCACCCACTTCCAAAACGGCTTTTGGCAATATCATCAAATTCTTTTTTGAAGTTTTCTAACGAACCAAAATCACGTTGAATCAGTTGCGCGGATTTCGTTTGCGGAGATGACGGCATCGCTCCCGTTGGCTGAAGCATGAACCAAAAAATAGAATGGTTGTAGTACCCTCCAAAGTTGTCGCTCAATTTTTGAGACTTTTCGTACAAATTGTCTTTGATAATCTCTTCCAAGGAAGCCTGTAACCCAAGACGCTCCATCTCTTCAATGGTTTTGTCGTAATAGCCTTTGTAATGCTTGTTGTAATGCACGTTCATAGTTTCTGCGCTTATCCAAGGTTCTAAAGCATTTTCGGAATATGGTAGGGCATATAGTTTAAGCATCAGATGGAAGTTCTTTGGTGTTTTCTTTCTCCTCCTGCTCCTGACCATTCGATGAAGGTTCAGGCAATGCCTTTACCTCATTTGTAGAAGCGGGAGGAGGGGGCGTTGGGGCGGCTTTTTTCTCCTGTTGAGGTTTTGAAATAGGAGCACTCTTCTTTGGGACAAGCGTGGGGAAATACTTCGCAAACTCCGCATCGTACTCTTGCATGGTTTTAGGCCCAATCAATTCTCCTATCTTTTCTCCGTCCATGACAAACATCAATGCAGGAATGTGTCGCGCTTCAAGTTGATAGCCATAGCTTTTGGCTAATTCTTCGTCTGCATCGAGCATGACAAACTCTACTTTGTCCTTGTACTTTGCATACAACTTTTGCGCAGTTGCTTCATTTTGTTTACAGGCAGGACACCACTTTGCGGAGATATAAACCACATTTTCTTCAATATCTACGTGAGGGGGTGGAACCTGTTCAACTGCCTCTTCTGCTTGTTGCAAATCTTCAATTTGCTCCTGCTCACCTTGGATTTGTTTCATTTGAGAGTCGGCCTTGGCTTTCTTCTTTTTGAAATAACGCCATGTAAAAAATCCTCCAATTCCTAAAGTGGCAACGGAAGCAATACTAATCCAAAGAACTTTCTTATTCATTTGTACGGGTTTTTCGCAAGATTACAACTGAACACGAAATCATCCAATAAAAATGATAGGATTATTTCAACATCAAATCGTAAGACCTGTAGAGGGCAGTTCGTAATCATCAAAAGGTTTAGAAGGTGCCTCAATCTCCTCTTCAGTCATGCTTTCAGGGTCAACTTCATGATTCAATTGTTCTGCGGCATCAATTTCTTCTACGGCAAACAAATACAAGATGGTTTGAGAAGTAGCGGGCAAGGTGAGGGTCAAGGATGTTTGTCCGTTGAGGAGATTGAAATTTGGCAACGTTCGTTGAGACGACCTCATGTAGGGGTCAAGGTTCAAAGACAGGAAAGTTTTTATGTTATTGCCCGTCACGTCTGCTTGCTCATCAATGACATCATTTGATTGAATAACAAGCGGATTTGTGCTCTCTAAAAAGTTACCTTCCATTGCCATCGGGCGTACCATGACTTGCTGAAGAAATTCTTCGTAGGTGCTTCTTGCCCCTGCATAATTCACGTAACCCGAATCTGTTTTGGTAAGCGCGAAGGTTTGTGCAGGTGATGGGGAGCGTTGCACTACAAGATTTGTCAGAGAATCGTCATCAGTTGCAAATTTGAATTCCAATCGTGCGGATGCGCCATCCCGTAGAATCAGGGTACTTACAGAAAAGGTCGTATCGTTTTGAAATACTTCTGCGGCTTCGTCGGGGGTAAGACCTGATAAATCGTATGTCGCACTTTTTCCTGAAAATGAGGCCGTCGTTGATGACCTAAATTTCCCTGTGGCCGTGCTGAAAGCCGTCACTAAATTGGAACCCGTGGTATAATTGAAATTTGTGTTTACGGACACACCAATAGGGAGGCCAAGATTTGCCGCATTCAGGTTGTTTTGCGCATCAAACAACTTAACCTGAATTTTTCGAACGTTTTTGTTCTCGATAAAAATGACGTAGGGGTCGCTCTTTTGCGTGTCATAGAATTGTCTGACACGCGCCAAGATGGGGTTGTCATGCTCGATTCCATATTGATTTCTTCTTATCATCCTAAAATCCTATTTTTTTCATAAATGTAAAGTTCAGCGGTTGTTCGAGGAGGTAAAGTCAACTCAATTTCTGTTGCCCCATCAATCTCCCTGATGTTTCTCATAATTCTTTGAGAGTTCCGTGTGTATGGGGTTCTTTGTAAAATCACCAATTGACGATTCTTATTACCATTCGCATCACGCTCTGTAACTCTTATAGGGTTTTTCGCTATTTCCTGAATCTTTTCAGACTGAATCAAAATTTCATCCACTCCAAAGGGTGCAAAATTGGTGCTTTGCAAAATCTCTTGATAAGTTGAAGCATTCGTACTACCTGATGAGTTGAAACCTGTTGACGTTTGCGTTAAAGGAAAGCGGTCAAGACAAGGAAAAGTTGTGCTATTAAAGACAACGACCTCCTCAAGTGCGCGGTTTTTGGTTGATTGAAGAGTCGTCATTCCAAAAATCATACGCAACCTATTTTGAAGGCCCTCAATTGTCGCATCCACATCAAATCTATCAGGAAAAAGCCTGTATCGCGTAGGGTCCGATACTCCATTAAAACCATTGGTGAGCGTTTTCGATACACTCGTTTGAACATCTACATTTAACCTAAACATATTGTTTGTTAGGGCATTGGTCTTCAAGGCAAAGGTTGTTTCAGGTCTGAATCCGTTGAATGGGGCAGTTTGGTAGCACGAAAAAAACTCTATCGAAGGCATTTCAAAGATGAATTCAGAATTCGCCACCACACCGCTGGGAAGGCCGTTGTTTTCTGAAATCAAATTCTCTTGGGCATTGAATAGCTTTACTTCTTGACTTTGATTTGTGGTATTTGCCAAAGCAACAATAGTAGGTTGCTTACCTGCGGGGTTGTTGATTCCTGCGTATGAAAATAAGGGATTGTCGTACATCGATGCAATTTACGAAATTAGAGGGTGTGCTTGGAAGTAAAGCCTGATTGACATACCTTGCCACAGATATTTTTCAAAAACCCCTAACCCCATCAAAAAATGGATAATTTTGATAAGTTGCTGAAGTTGGCAACAAAGCGTTTCGGTAAAAGTGTATTTATCGTGACGGACGATTCGAACTACACTTACGAATGGACGTGTGGTGCGTATGGCGAATCCAACCTTGAAACCATGCAAGACCTCTATGAAAGCATCAGTCAGGAATTGTACAAGTATTGGCTTTCTAACGAGTTGATGGGGCTTGATGACAAGAAGCCCGCCTACACCATTGAAAATCGTGTGAAGACGATTGAGTCGGATGAAAACGGAAATGTTTTGAAGACGCGCATCGAATGGTCAAAAGGTAAAGCGGGCGACCCACGTAAACCCCAATCGAAAAACGCCAAGTACAAGCGTTTCACCAAGACCCAAGTCGTAAACTTCATGCGACAAGCAACGAATGGACGTTTTTCCAATGAGAAAATCACTTTCGAGCAATACGCTCAAGAGTTCAAAGTGGAAAACAAGAAAGCGGAAGGCCGTAGACATTGGCAACGTGTTTACGGAAAGGGCAAAGTAACCGACGGGTCTCGAATCCAAAAAGCAAGAGGATGATGCCTCGCCCCCGTAGCTTAATGGATAGAGCAACGCACTTCTAATGCGTAGGTTACAGGTTCGAATCCTGTCGGGGGTACACAATTGAAACACAATGCAAAACACCCTTATTGAAATGTTGACGGCATCGGCTGAAGCGGACAAAGCGAAAGCGTTGCTCTCCCTTGAATTATTAGGCACAAAAGCCGTGGGCATAGGAGACCATAGCACGGAAGATTTTTACAACAATGCTGAAGATGCATTGAAGATGCTTGTAGACGCAGATGACAGGTTATCGGCGTTGAAAAAGTATTTCAACAATTAAAGGTTTTGACAGGTCGGGTGGTGGAATTGGTAGACACGAAGCACTTAAACTGCTTTTCCCCGAATGAGGAGTGCGGGTTCGATTCCCGCCCCGACTACAATTGAAGAGGACAAAAAAAATGGAAAGATGGCGCACGGAATCATTAAACGCATCCACATCAATCAGCACAAAATCAAGTCCAATGCAAAATATGGTGCTGATGAACCTGTAATCACCTGTAAAACGAGCAAACAGAACGTTTATGGGAAAAAGGTCGAAATTTGGAATGATGGCGAAGTGGTCGCCACAATCAAATACGAGCCGAATAAGCCACTTTCTTGTGGCGCGAAGGTGTGGATAGAGACCGAGGCTCATTGTGTCGTGTGGCAGGACGAAAATGGCTATTACGAGTTATGAAGAAGCCCTTTCATAGTATGCTTGAGCGAAAGGTGGGGACTTCTCCTGTAGCACATCCATGGCTTACTGCTTTTTTGAAGTCGGAAGGTTTTTCAAGAATCGAGACGAAGGCAATCATAAAGAAATACTTCAACCCTACTATCAACAGGTACAAACTCAAACGATGGAACGATGAGTGAAAGAAAAATTAGTCAAAGCATTCTGAAACGAATGAAAGACTACATCGAGGGAGAGGAGTGCGGTCTGAAAATCAAGGCGCAGTATGTTGACGGGGTAGTGTTTCCGCCATCAGAGGCCCAACTGCTTGGTCAATGGTTTGAATACGAATGCACGGGTGCTATGCCGCCTTACGATAGCGAACGTGTTCCTGAACCAAAGCGTCTGAAAAATGGAAATCTTGCCAAGGCATACGAGCGGATGGAATATCAGGTGGCAAACTTTAAGGCTCTTTTGAAGCATTACGGAATTAAGATTATTAGTATTGGTGAAGAAATTCAATATGGAGACGCGAGGGGAACGACAGACATCATAGCGGAAGTCGATGGTCAGATTGCGATTATTGATTTGAAGGCATCAGGTTTGATTCGGGATAAATGGAATCCTTTAGGATGGGAGGACATAGCGAATTCCTACAAGCCAAAAATGAAAGTTTTGACTCAAGCTATCCATTACAAGTACATCGCCAAGAATTTGTATCAGACCGATGATGTACCCTTTTACTTTTGGATTTTCAGTACAACCAACGAAAAAGACAATCGAATCATTAAAGTCGAAATCGATGAAGATGAATATGATTTACATGAACGTGAGTTGGCAGATGCAAAAGTCTATTTAGAGAAACAATTAGAAAACGGATTTGAACCAAGACCTTCTATGTTGAGGTGTCGCAATTGCCCGTTGGCCCACTCTTGCGACCACAAAACAGAATTTGCAGAGGTTGAGAGCGTTTATTACTCAAGTGAATTAAATATGTGATGGATAAGAACATTCAATTTCAAAGACTCGTTAAGAGCATCAGTACAAGCCATGTCCAAGGACTCTTCGTCTATATGTTCATGACCAATAAAAACATGAATGATGTTGCGTCGGAGACAGGCATTAGCCGTCAGACCTTGAGCACATGGAAAAAGGGGGGGAACGTCACCCACACCAATGTGGACCGCGTAGCAAACAAATATGGCTTGGACGCTCATTTGTTATACGATGTCAAATCGCTGATAGAGAAACTTATCGGAGACTGCCCTGATTATTTGATAAGAAGTCAATATGGTGAAATGCTTGCGGAATACACATACCTTGCCAATGCCCACTCAAAACCCGTTCAATCATGATGTTTGTTTTTCAATGCCTTCTGAAAGTGTATCTGCTCTTGAGTGTGATATACACCATTTCTAATCTGCCTCAAAATGTAGATTATCACCTGAAACATTCACAAGAGTCAAAATTGAAAATTCTTGGCAGTATTGTTTTGAGTTTTACTCTTTCCATGATTTTTGGCGGTGTAAGTCTGACTCAAAAAATTTTTCGTGGAGTACAACAAAAAGTGAGAATGATGTATGCATGGTATCAAATCGCAAAGACCGCTAAACACCTTACAAAGAACCTCCATGACACACTTGACAACCAAGAAGAAAAATCGTAAAGACATCAAAGACATTGCAACCAATAGCAAGGAGTTGTTTGAATACTTGCTCCACGTTTGCGATATTCTTGTTGACCCGCCTTCTCACGGCATCCATGAGCGAGAAATTCTTGGTTTCAAAACTGACATGATTGCCACTTTGAAAAAGTTGGATAGCAATACAAGCAAAATTGTAGGGCATCTTGCTTACGAGGAGGTGAAAAATGAAGCCTTTGCCACAACTTTCAAAATAGACCAATTCTACGATTACCATGTCTTCATCAAAAACAACTCCAAGCACTCATAAAAATGCTTCCGCAGTCTTTAAGGCTCAATTGTATGCTTACAAAGACCGCGTTCAGCACCTTCTTGAGAACAACCCTAACATCAATGTAGACAGGTTCCTTGCGATGGCCTTAAATGCTGTCAAAAGAGACAAGAAATTGCTGAATGTGGTTGAAAAAAATCCCGCAAGCCTCTTTGCGTCTCTTCTGCTATGTGCCGAACACGGCCTATCTCCGTCGCCTGAAGTTGGGGAGGCTTGGCTGATACCTTACGGAAGTGCGTGTCAATTTCAGTTGGGTTATCAGGGACTTGTCAAAATTGCATATCGAAATCCTGAAATCAAAAGCATAAGTGCCGAGATTGTTTATGAGATGGATGAATTTGATTGGGGTCTTGGATTAGAGCCATACTTAAATCATAAGCCCGCTTCGGGAGAAAGGGGAGGCATCACCCACGTTTATGCGATTGTCAAGTTCCGCGATGGTGAGCCAATGTTTAAGGTTATGAGCAAAAGAGAATTGCAGGATATTCAAAAAATCAGCAAAGCGGGTAACAAAGGCATTTGGTTCAACAAAGAGAAAGACCCGCAAGGATGGATGCTCAAAAAAACTTGTTTGAAGCAACTGCTAAAACTTGTTCCTAAAGAGTTTCAACTTGGAACAGGACTTCATTACGATAACCTTGCTGAAGGAGGGGGAATGCTTACTTTGGATGGAGACCAAATCATTGAGGTCAAGCGAACACACAAAACATTTGGTAAGTCGAATGTCTTCGCTCAAGCCCTTGAAGAAAGTAATGAAACAACAGAAGTAATTGAAGAAACCCCAATGGAGGAACCAAAAGGGTTGTTCGATGATTAACGGAAGATAGTCAGGTGGCCTTGTAGGGATTGTGTCGCGGAGGGTAGAACGCCCTCCGCGTCTATTTTGTAAACATACACCCCATCAGAGACGTAGTGTGTTCCCCGTAGGCTTTCTCCCATCCAAATGGCTGATGGACTATCCGCTTGCCATACAATTTGACCCCAACGATTCCATACAAGCAACTCCCATCGCCTAAAGCACTCACTCGGTGCAATGACTTGAAAAACATCATTCACACCATCGTTGTTGGGAGTAAAGGTGTTAGGCACAAAGATTAGTGGGTCATGGCAAACATTTGTCGGAGAAGGGGGATAGATGCATGAACCATCGTCTGTGTTTGCGTCAGGATTGAAATTCAAGGCCAAGACATCCATACATCCGAAAATGACGTAAAAGCAAGAACCATCGTCATCGGTAGCATCGGGATTGTAATTCACCGCTTCTTCGTCTGTGCATCCAAAAATGGCATACTCACAAGAACCATCATCGTCCGTAGCATCGGGATTAAAATTTGAGGCGTTTGGGTCGGTGCAACCGAGCAAAATCGGAGGAGGTGGCAATCCTCCACAAGCGTCGGTCATCGAAAACACGATTGTATTGTCCTCGATATTGGTATCGGGATATGGAAAGCCCCCTAAACCTTCGCAGGAGCCGTCCAAACACCCACTATCGTTAATTTGATTGATAAACAAGACGATGCAGGAGTCAAAGGCCCCTGAATTGATTGCTTCTTGCCAACACAATGTTGTGCCCAAACCCAAGGGTTGACTTTCGATAAGGTTGAAGGTCAGGGTGTCTCCCCCCTGAATTATTGCGTCATCTCCTTCCCCAATATCTACAAACGGAAAATTTAGGGGAAACAACAAATCAGTTGTTCCGTCCGAGTTGAAACAAAAAAATGGGTTTTCATCGTTAGGGACAACAGGGTCAAAAGTCAAAGTAAGGAGGAATTCACCAATAGAATCGGTTGCGCTCCCACACGAACCTTCGTGGACAACAATGCTTATTTCAAGGGATACGGGGTCAAATCCTGCTATCTCTATATCGCATTGCCCCTTCGCGCTGAAAAAGGTGAAAATGAGAAAGATAGAGCCTAAAAACTTTTTCATTGGACGAATAGTTTTCGGGTTTGGATTTGACCTTCCCTTTGCTCAATTATCATGAACATACCTCGCACCAAGTCCTGCTCTGAAATGCCTACGAAACGCCCTGACAAATCATAAATTCCAATCGTTTTATGAGGAAGAAAGCGTTTGGTCTTTGCAGGTTTGTCAACGACAATTTGCTCCACATAACCTGAACAAAGAGTGCCATAATTCAATAAGACCTCTTGCAAATCGGCTTGGTCGGTTGTGCCGTTACCATCTAAATCACCAAAACATGGCGTAGAAGTTTCAATACAACCAAAGCCGCTTAAAATGTTCATGACATCGATAACGCCAACCGAATTGTCCCCGTCGGTATCCCCTGCGCATTGTACTACCTCATCACAAAAATCAAATTCAAGCAAAGACCCGTAATCGACCTCATCAGAATCTGAAAGTTCAAAAATGACATCATAGTTAAGTGTGATTCGCACAAAAGCATCGAAGAACCCATCGCATTGTCCATCATCATTGAAGTCCCAAGAGCAAAGTCCATCGCCCCCGCTATCCGTCAAGCGAAAAGTGTAGCACCCTCCAAAGGTGCAGAACTGCTTCGTAAACGTTGAATCTTGCAATTGCACAGGCCAATCACCATCTGACTCTATGATATTGCCCCATTCATCTTCAACTTCCCAATCTACCTCATTCGACCAAACATCAGGGGAAATTTCAATTGTCAAGGTGTTCCCATCCTCATAAATAAAATCGGTTTCCAAAACATTGTTTTCAGTCATTTCCTCCTCTTCATCGAAAGTCACCTGTGCCGTGATGGTGCTACTTTGAAGTGAGGTAAACATCAAAGTGAAGGTTTGTTGGTTTTGGGGTGGTAAAATTTGATTGAACGTAGTAGTCTGTGTCAACACACCATTCGATAAGGCAATTGTAGGATTTGACAAAGGAGAGGAGCCGTAATTTGCTATGCTTACGTTGACAGGAAAAGTTGTTTTACAACTCGGTTGGGCAACACTTAAATTTGATATACCACCATCCAAAGAGACTACGGGGTAGCATCCCAACGAATTCGTAAACCCATTCCATGATTGCCACAACTCATCACGCATCCTTTCGGCCTGTCCCTGTGTAAAAGTGTTCTTGCAAGTTTGAGGAGTGTAATCCATGTAATTTTCAAGTTGCGCATCGGGACAATCTGAAAAATTTGGATTACAACTATTGTTGGAGGACGTTGGTGGGGTATCACACACAAGGTCTCCTTGAGTTTGGCAATTCGTTTCTACACATCCATTACTGCCAAGACCAAACGTGTGATAAAGGCCAAAGGCGTGTCCAATTTCATGTGTAGTAGTTCTATTCATGTCATGGGTAGGCTTCACATTGCCTGTTGTGCCCGTAACATTGTACAACTGCACGGGACCCATCGAACATGGGATGTTATTGTATCCAAGGGAACTGAAACCTTGAACTCCACTTAAAGCGTTGTTGTTGTTGATTTCGGAAACAACCCAAATGTTCAAATAGTCATCTGTATTCCAACACCCTAACGTTTGTTTCATCCATGTGTGTGGAACTCCATTTGTACCAACGTCATAAATGCTTCCGTTGCTGACCCCATGGTCAAGGTAGTTTGTGGTGCTTGTCTGTCCGCTGAAATCGTAGGTGTAAGTCAAAGAACTTGCATTGTGACGTACAATACCTGTTGTAGGCTCGTTGTTCGGGTCTCGTGCCGCCAAACAAAATTCGATTTTCGTGTCTACGCCAAGCCCATCCCCATTTGTGCCCTCCATTTTTCTGAAATCTTCATTGAGAGCGGTGACGCAACTTTGAATCTGTGCATCGCTAATGTTCGTTCCTTCTCCGACCATTTCCCCAAGATGAACGACGTGGAAAACAAGTGGAATCGTCAAAACTTGAGCGGTATCAAAATCAATTTGAGGGGGCGGTAATGTAAATTGAGCACGTTTATATCCCATAAATAATGTGTCTATTGTGCATTGCTGACTAAAGCCAATAGAACCCCACAATAATGTGATAACCAATAGATTAAGTAATTTTTTCATAGCGATTACATCTAATTACAAAGATAAATTGAAATCATCAAGAATGTCTATCACCTTGGTTGCGCCTCTCGTTCTCCCGTAGATAGAGATATAATACTCCCCTTCGTCAAAATACTTTGAACCATTCCTGCCCGACCATTTTTCATTGGGCGTATTGCTCTGCCACAATATCATACCAAGAGAATCAAAAATCGTGACCTCCCACTCGTCCCAACATTCCTCATAAGTGAATACGGCAAATTGACTCTCAAACTCGGCAGTTGGTTTCCATCTGCCTTTCCATTTTACAACGGGGTCCTCGCACCTTCTTGAGGATTCGTTGTCGTAAAGGCATTCTCCTGCCTCTGTAATGCATTCAAAACAATAGTTTATTGCGTCTTCATCAAGACACCCTGCTAATACTTCAACCTTTGTTGGAGTGCTATAACGATTCCAAGGATGCCCGATGACCATAAAGGCGAATACGGACAAAAGTGTCAAAAAATTTTTCATAGTACGATTTCATCAATTCAAAAAAACACCAACGCGAAAAGGGGCGTATAGCCCCTCTTCATTATTCCTTTTGGGGGAATTACTTTTTCTTGCTTGCCGCTTCTTGTCCGCGCTTGAAGCCGAACCCGACAACAAAGATGGTAACACCCAACAAAGCAAGACCAACTGCGGTCTTCACTACTTCTTTGCCTAAACCTTTAGCCATGTCATTTTCCTTTTTGCGCCCTCTCTTGTGCCAAAGCATTCGAGACTGCTTGATTTCTATCCTGCAAGATAATACTTATTAAAGTATTTTTTTCCTCAAAACTCAAGCATTGGGTCGCCTTTACAAAGGCCCAACTTTTGAACAGGGGGTCGCTCATACACCCAACTGCGGAAACTTCTTTTTTACCTTGAAACTTGGACATTCTTTCGTGTCGGTAAAATCATTGTGTCCATACACGGGCAAGTGAATACCGAAAACCACGCGCAAGGATTCAACAAGTTTAAGAAAGGATTCTTCTTGACAGGCGGTCATTGTATCCTTTGCTTTTCCATTCTTATCAACACCACCGACGTATGCAATTCCGACACTTGTAGCGTTGTGACCTTTTACATGAGCACCCGCACGTTGAATGGGTCTTCCGAGTTGGATTGTTCCATTCTCGTCATTTTGAATAATGAAATGGTAGCCAATATCCGACCAATTTCGTGGTGGGCTTGTGTGCCATTTTCTGATTTGCGCTACGGAATAATCTTTGCCCTCTTCTGTGGCCGTACAATGCAGGATGATTTTATCAATCGTCCTCATTTAATACCATGGTGAGCAAGCAAAAGTTTCACCTCATTTACTGCCGTCAAGAGAGTATTGAGCATATCCTTTACTTCACTATCGCTCCTTTCAAGCGTTTGGACACGCCCCTTGAGTTTTAAGACATCTGCATTCAACTTCACGTAGACTCCAATCAAGGCCCCTGCAAGCGTAATCACCTCATACTGCGTAAGCGTTTCAAACATCATAGATTCATTTCCTCAAATATAATTATGAAAAATTACTTGTTTGCCCCGTAAAAATCAAGAATTTTCCTTTTATCTGCCTCACTCCATACCAATTCACCAAGCATCACAAGAAATAACGTCCATGCCGCAAGTTCGGATACTATTTGGGCCACATCGTCTGCCGAAACGCTTGCTTTGAGAGGTTGCCTCATTTTTTGGCGGCTTCCGACTCTAATTGTTCAACACGTTGTTCAAGGTCGTTGATGAGGGCAATCATGCGAGTAACAACCGCTTCTTCCAACAGGTCAGATGCAAGGTTGACCTCTTCTCTATTTGATAAGCTAATTGGCATCAGGCAGAAAATTGTGTAATTGTCATTGTAAGGTTGTTATATCCGATATTTCCTGACGTGGCACTCGATGCGTAAACCACTTGCAAATAATCGGTTGTTGCCGTTGACGGGGCAACATTCAAATCACCAACTCGAAATGTGGTCAGGTCAACTGATGACGTTTGGGTAGTCCCATTACAAACAAAGTTCGGATTACCTACGGAGAGTTTACCTGCGAAAATCCCATTGGAGGAAGGTGAAAGAATCAAAATACCTGAATTGCAGGTTGTAAAGATTTCGCCAGAAAGTGATATTTCATCAAACATTCCTAATCCTCCTGCTCCAATTCTACCTATCTGCGAACCACCTGCACCTGCATCTTGTGTGGCAATAGTAGCACGACCATTTTGGGTCAATGTAAAATTTGTAGGTGGATAGGTAGCGGGTGTGTACATAGGAACGGGACCCGTTGAGATGACACTTGCCGATGTACCGCCTGTACTTACAAAGGAAGTTACCAAGCCATTCACACTTGCCAAAGAGATTGTTCCTGATGCCGTAATAGGATTAGGTGAAGCGGTAAGTCCTGTTCCTGCCGTAACTGAAGTCACCGTCCCTGCTCCGCCTCCGCCTCCGCCTGAACCGCTGAAAAGCCCAAATGATTGAATCGTTTGATTTGCCATTATCGTGTTATCAAAATACCTGTTCCCAATCCAACCCCGTACCAAAACTTACCTGTCTCCCAAAACCTCTTTTTCTCTTCAATCTGATAGTTTTGAAGGCCATGAATTTGGACGAATGGATTGGTATTTTTAACCTCCACAAAATACGTCTTTTTTGACAAGAAATTTTTTCGCTCCCATCGATGAGAAAAGGTAATGTCATTCATGAATGAAATCTCTTCTATCAATGCTGATTGAGGTCCTACCCGTCCCGCTATCTTGTAAAAAGATGAAGTGTCCTGAAAAGAGTAAATTGGGGCTATCGTGCCATCAATCAGTAAGGTGTCCACGCTCACAACAGGCACAAAAACACTATCGATGCGCGTTTGGGTAATTACCTTGGTTTGAGATTTCGTGTTTTTCAATTCAGCGAAATCAGATAGGAGTCTGTCGTACTCTTGGCTTGCATTTATCAGCAAGACGTTTTGACGTGCCGTAACTGCCCCTAATGAATCCAACTGAACGACATACTTGTCTTTCTGTGTTTGAAGCGTTTCTATGCGGTCTATATGAAGCGCAACATCCTTTCTGTGCTCCAACTTTTCAATCCCCCACAAAAGAAACAACAAAATGACGAGTGTAAGACCCGCGTTTTTGCTTGCATACTCTCGTAGTCTCATAGCAAATCGTTGTCCTGCGTATAACTTTTTTTGATTGGTCTGCTTTTGACGACTCCTTTTGCCGTTTGACTGCCCGACTTTTTGCGAGCAAAGGCATGAAGTCTTGCTATTCCCCATGCTTGACGGCTATTAGGTCTTCCTCCGCTTATCGTAGGTCGATGGGATGAACTATATGCGCCCATCCCCCTGCGTACCACCTTCTTTGCGGTAGGTAAAGAAATTTTCTTGGTCGAATTGGCTTTGTTGTAATCCTTCAGAAATGCTTTTAACTTACTTGTCAGAGCATCGCTGAACTTGATGGATTTTGATGACGAAGCCGAGGCAGTCCCCTTTTTGTTGGTCTTACTGCCCTTGATTCGCTCTTTTTTAGGAGCGGGCGTTTGTGCCGCCCCCTTACGTCCTGCTCTTTTCTTTGCCATGGCCTGAAATGAAGAAACCCCTTCAAAGAAGAGGTTTCTCTCAATTGTTTGTTGTTATCACTTCTTCAATTCCATGATGATGACACCGAGTGCCGCCAAAATGAGAAGGTTGTGTACGTTCTGTCCGCCCAAAAATTTGTTGGGGTCCTTGATGTCCAAAAATCCTTTCATAATATCAATTTTAATTGTTCAACTTTTACTTTTCATACCATCTGATAGATGTTCTCCTACGTTTCCAACGGCATAGATTCCAAAAATCCACATTACCAAATTTGACCATCCGTCAAAGTCAGTCTTGTCGCTGAACAGGAAAAGTAGTGTGGCAATGATGAACAAAACGATTCCAAAGAAAAGTTTGCGTCCACCGAACCAATCATAAATCGTGCTCATGTTATCGTTTTTTGTAAATGGTCATACCTGTTTTTGTCTTGCTTGCGACATAGGTACTGCCTTTGTAACTAAAACTTTTTGCTCCGCTCTTGCGGGCTTTTTCTTTTGCCTTCATAAAGGCGTTCATTGCTCTTTTTGCCATTACAAGAAGGGGATGAGTTTACTTACTGCGGTAGAAGTCACGCGCTCCTTACTTGGCTGACCTGTTGCAGAGGCAAAATCCCCTGCGGGTCTCTGAAATCCTGATGCAGAACCTGCCACGCCCCTCATTGCTGAACCGCCTCTACGAGCGGCAACCTTTTGAGCGGCAACTTGACGCGCTTGCATGGCCTTTTGTCTTCTTCTATTCATTTCTGTGAATGTTTTTGCTAATTTAATGAATTTACCACAAAAGTTTATCTGCATACCATCCGTTCGTTCCACGCTTCTTTCTGTCTTTGTCGTGGCGAATTTTGTAGGCTTTTCTACGCTTGTTTGCAGTTCCTTTTGGCACCTTCCCCTTTTTCTCCAACTCCATGAAGGTCGGGTAATCGTTGTATCCTATTGCTCCTACGCTTGCAATTTTTTCGCCCTTCTTAAAAACATCTATTTTCTTGCCTTTCACGCGAGAAGGTTTTACTTCGACCCCGTGTTTTTTGGCTTGGTCCTTTGTGTATTGCTTAATGCGATAGGCCATTGCTCATCACTTGCTCCCTTGAATAGGGGCGGGTGCCCTGCGAGTGACAAGTAAAATGAGAGCAACTAACGCTAATCCTCCTCCAATGACGTACAAGCCCATGTTGCCCATACCAAATCTCTTTGCAGGTGCAGGTTCCATGGGTAATTCATAGACAGGAATATCGGGTAATGCGACTGCCGCTTGAGCGTCCTCCAATTGCTTTTGAAGTTCTTCAATTTGAGCACGTAAATCAGATGTCTCGGATGCCGACTCATTACCCGAAGCCAAGGCCGCGTCTAACGCTTCTTGTTGTTGGTCAATCAAATCCATGAGTTCTTGGATTCGAGAATCAATCTCATCGCTTGAGGTACCGCTTGAAGTATCGGGAACCCTCGTAAAACCACAATCAGGCGGATAAGTTAAAAGGCCATCAGGACATACCCCTGAAATACTCATGGAAACTACTTGTGCGGGCTTGCCTGAATCACACGGAGCGTAGCACGGAATGGCTGATTCTTGTTGACTCGTTTCAGGAAAACCCTCTTCAATTGTTTCTGTACTCTCATCATAAGCGGGAGAATTGCCAAATGGGAAGCGATTACTCGTTGCACTACCTGTTGGCCTCCCTCGTAAAGGACCCCTTGAAATTGAGGCAGGTCCGACATTTTGTACCGCTTCTTGACTATAAAAGGGAGAAACAGACCCTCCCATACCTTGATTCGGCCCTTTGTTACCTTGTAAGTAGTCGATGAGATTGCTGAAGGGGCCAAATCCACCCCCTGTTGGCTTTCCTGATGCTCCGTCCGTTGGCATATTTTCGGGACTTAAAATATCCGTCGCGTCAGTTGTTGTATCAATAATCGTATTGGGAGCGGACGATGATGGGAGTCTACCCAACGTAAAAAATCTTGTGTTTGTTGGTGCTAATGCCATTATTTTCTAATTATGAGCGCGAAAGCCGCAGAGATAATTGCTATAAAAATAGCGAAATAAATCAACTTTTGTTGACGTTCTGATGCGAGGCTTGCTCTCTTTTGTTCCTGTATGTTGCGCTCACTTTCAATAACCTTTGCAAAAAAATCTTGACTCAACGCCTGTCTGTTTTGGATGTAGGCTTTGTCATATTCTACCTGCGTAAGAGTCAAACCACTTATTGCGCTTTCCCGTGCCTCTTGTGTTTCTCGGACGTTTTTGGCAATTGCAACACCCGATGCACCAACTGCGAAGACTGCGGCCACAATTTTTGCTACAACCAAGAAAGTTGTTGAAACAGGCTCGACATATAGAAACTCCATGTCCCCTGCAACAATCTTCGTTAATTTTTGATGCTCTGATGGCGTGAAAACCATATCGGAAAGGGTCATCGCCAATTCTGATTGACCAATATCGTGGGGGACGAAACGATTTGTTCGTGTACGCAAAAACCGCACAACTTGGTCGCGTTCATTGACAAGGCGCAAAGCGACAAGTTCAGCTAATTTGTTTGTTATCTCTTCTCCGTATGGCATTATATGCAATGGCTAAAAACCCAACTACTCCTAAAAGCAAAAGCAAATTTTGCATAGAGTTATCTTTTGCCTCCTCTTGCTGAACTTTCAGCAATTCAAACGCAAAATCTTGTTTCGCTTTGGCGCGAGCAATCTCGGCTTCTTGTTCGATTCGTTGGCTTTCCAATTGATAATTGGCTTCCAACAAATCCCCTTGAATTTCCTCTTGTTTTGTTACGGCATAGATGTCGCTACCTATTTCAAGAATTTTAGCCACCCACGCGACAGGATTCAACCCTTCTCCTGCTTCTGCCGCTTGGCTTGCTTGATTCTTGTAGCCAACACCAAAAATTACCTCACTCAACCTTTTGACAAAATTTTCATTGAAAATGTTGTCTGCGACGGCCTCGTTAACCTCCAAAATAGAAGCATCCAAAGGCAGGTTCGCATACTCCCCTTCATTGAGGACTTTGATAACTGCCGTTTTGTCCTCGACGATGAAACGCGCTAATATGTTGAGGGCATTATCCACGCTTGCGTAAGGCGTAAGCCCCACCTAAAGCGAGTAGGGTGATGAGACCTAATCCAAACAGGGTTTTTTCATCAAACATGGGGGCCGTCATCGACTTGTCTTCGTTCCGCAATGAATTAAGAACGTCAAGTTGTTGCTTTTCAATGTCGAGTGCTTCAAGTTCCCTGCATCTTTTAAGCACGTACAATTCGTCAAGTTCTTTTCTTCTTTCCGAAAGTGCAGAAAGTTTTTCCTCTACCAATCTTCGGTCCCTCCCTTTTTCCATCAACACCTCTTGGGCCAAAAGGGTGCGCTCGGCATTCATCAATGCGCTTGTGTCCACCAATCCCGAACAATCAATGTCCGAGGGAAGCGGAAACTGCCCTTCAATGTAATTTTGGGCTAATCGTTCTCTTTGAGTTTTCGACATTAGATTTGGTCCGATGTGATTTCACCTCCACTCTCCATGCTCGGAGAATCAAACGAGGGGTCAGGAGAAAATCCACCTCTGCCAAAATTTAATCGGCCCTTTAAGAAAAGTCGATACCCCGCATACACGGCAATACCAATAAGAACTGCCGTCTTAATTTTTTTGTGATGTTTTTTGAAAAATTGTTTGGCATTTTTTGCTTTGCCACTCTCTTCTGCCTCCAATTTGTCCAATCGGTCCGACAGGTTTTCTTGCTCCTCTTTGATTTCTGCAATGGGTTCAGGGTCAGCCGCTTGCGAAACATTTTTGTAGGACTTACTTGGGCCGCTTGTTGGTGCAAACGCAAGAGGGGCTTGTTGAACAAAAGATTCATTCAACATCCGTTGGGGAAAGTCAGAGGACCCTCCGACCATAGGCTCAACTACATTATTTACGTCATTTACAAAACTCATTCTTTTGTCCCGTTTTAGCGTGATGCACGAAGGTATCGGTTATGCGCTTGTAAAGTTGATGTGCCATATCTGCCATTGATTTTTTCAAATGGCAAGTAACCCTCTTCGTTCAAAAACATTTGAAATTCATAGATTCCTTTTCCACAAGCATTGATGTGGTCACGACTTGCTACGGACTCATCAATATCTTTCAAAGTAGTGTATTCGATACCCAAAAACGTATCACACCCGACATCTTCAGGCACATTTTGGGGAGCGGAAGGCCCTGCCTCACCAAAAGTCTTGCTTGGTTTTTGTTGTGTTGGTTTGGGCTGATTTCCAATTTGATAACTGCCCAACTTGTCCAACAACGATTGAACATTACTTCCTTTTTCCTCTTCCTTTACAGGGGTATCCCCCTCCCTGTTTTTCAAAACGAGGTACGTCACCACCGCTCCAAGTCCAAGAACCAAAAGCGAGACGCCAACGATAACTCCCGTGGTTTTTTGGGGAGATTCAAGCGTTTGATATGTAACAAGATTTTCGTTCATTTTATTAGCCTATTCCAAGTCCTGCTTGTTGAGTAGTATCAACGGGTTGATTTATAGAGCATGATTGCGCGGTGAATGTGCAAGACCCATCATCAGCCTCTGCTTGAGGATTAAAGTTTGTAGCCTCTTGATATGTGCATCCGTATGTGATGCTTACAGGCTGAAAATCAATAGGCACAAAAATGCAATTTCCGTCGTCAAAGAGTGCATTTGGGTCGTAGTTCTGTGCCCCTGATTCTGTACATCCAAAGCGTGAGTCGAATTCACACGAGCCATCATCAAAGTCTGCGTTTTCATCAAAGTTATCAGCGGATGGATTTATACATCCTCCAACATACTCTTCTGCTTCAAAATCTGCCGTGGGTTCATAAACGACTTCGGGGAATTCACACACCCCCGCAATAGTGGCATCGGGGTCATAATTCAATGCCGCATCATTCATGCATCCTGTGGAGGCTTCGATAGCGAGTTGGAATTGACAACTATTGTCGTCGTAGTCTGCATTGACATCGTAATTATCGGCGTTGGGGTCAGTACACCCACCGATATACGCGGGTGCTACATCCACTTCTGCGGTAGGCTCATATACAACATCAGGGAATTCACAGACCCCTGCGATTGTTGCAGTAGGG